>OGTN01000029.1_pt1 | contig 109052 bp, 85 predicted proteins | sample 1574591 | NCBI WGS metagenome assembly OGTN01 (sample SAMN03295830, study PRJEB24534) | human gut metagenome | isolation source: fecal sample 5 from infant 4 | host: Homo sapiens | place: USA: Pittsburgh, PA | collected 2014-07
GTATCCGCTCTGGACTCCACGTTCAGACGCACCACCGGCTCCGTGTTGGACGTGCGCAGGTTAAAGCGCCACTCAGGGTATTCAATACTGATACCGTCCGTTGTGTCGATGTGTGCGGCCGCCGGCTCATACTGCGCCCGGATGCGCGCTATCGCCTCCGCCGCATTTCCCAGCTTGCGGTTGATCTCCCCCGACGCCGGGAACGCCGCCTGGCGGTCCGCCACCAGCGATTTCAGCGAACTGTTCTTCAGGCACAGCAGCTCCGCCACCAGCAGCCACGGGATCATCCCGCTGTCGCAGTAGGCGAAGTCGCGGAAGTAATGGTGCGCACTCATCTCCCCGCCGTAGATGGCGTCTTCCTGGCGCATCCGCTCCTTGATGAACGCATGCCCCGTCTTCGACATCACCGGCTGGCCGCCGCTGCGGGTCACGATGTCCACCGTGTTCCACGTCAGACGCGGGTCGTGAATGATTTTCGCCCCCGGCTGCTTCTGCAGGAACGCTTCCGCCAGCAGGCCGACAATGTAGTACCCCTCGATAAACGACGCCTCGTCATCGAACAGGAAGCAGCGGTCGAAGTCGCCGTCAAAGGCGATACCCATGTCCGCCTGATGTGCACGCACCGCGTCGGCGGTGTCCTGGCGGCACTCCGGCAGCAGCGGGTTCGGGATACCGTTCGGGAAATGGCCGTCCGGCTGGTGATGCACCTTGATAAAGGTCACCGGCGCCCCGGCCGCCGCGAAGCGTTTCTCCACCTCATCAATCACGTGCCCCGCCGCCCCGTTGCCGGAGTTCACCACCAGCTTCAGCGGACGGGTGAAGTTCGCCAGGTCCACGTAGCCCATCAGGTGGTCAACGTACTCCTTCAGCACCGATATCTGACGCAGGGTCCCGCGACGCGCCGGGTCCACCGGCGGGAACTGGTTTTCCTCCGCCAGGCGCTGGATATCCCGCAGGCCGGTGTCGCCGCTGATGGGCTTCGCGTTCTCGCGCACCAGCTTCATGCCGTTGTAGTTCATCGGGTTATGGCTCGCCGTCACCTCGATGCCGCCGTCCACCCCGAGGTGGAAGGTGGCGAAGTAAATCTCTTCCGTGCCGCTCAGGCCGATATCCAGCACGTCGGTGCCGGCGTCCATCAGCCCGCGGGCCAGCGCCAGCTTCAGCGACTCGCTGGTGAGGCGCACATCGCCCCCCACCACTATCTTCCCGGGTTTCAGAAATTCGCCATAGGCGCGGCCGATACGGTAGGCGATGTCCTCGTTCAGCTCCTCGCCCAGTTCACCACGGATGTCATAAGCCTTAAAGCATGTTAACTGTGTCATTCTGCGTTTTGTCCCGAAAAAATTAGCAACGACCATACTGGTCTTTAATACGAATAATGTCGTCCTCGCCGAGGTACGACCCCGACTGGATCTCCAGCACTTCCAGCGGAATACGGCCCGGGTTTTCCAGGCTGTGCTCGGCGCCAATCGGAATAAAGGTGGACTGGTTCTCGGTCAGCAGGAACTGCTTGCCGTTGACCGTCACCTGACCGGTGCCGGCGAGAATGACCCAGTGCTCGGCGCGGTGGTGGTGCATCTGCATTGAGAAGGCCCCCCCCGGTTTCACGGTGATGCGGTTGACGTTGAAGCGCGGGGTCTGGACCACCACGTCGCAGCGGCCCCAGGGACGGTAAATCTCGCGGTGGCGCTTGTACTCGCTGCGCTGGTTCTGCTTGAGGAACTCGACCGCCTTCTTCACGTCCTGGGAACGCTCGCGGTTCATCACCAGCACGGCGTCCTTGGTGCTGACAATCACCAGGTTCTCCACGCCGATGGCCGCCACCAGCTTCTCGTCGCTGTTGATGTAGCAGTTTTCGCTGTTGTGCACCCAGGCGTCACCGCTGAGGACGTTACCCTGCTCGTCTTTCGGGCTGACCTCCCACAGGGCGGACCAGGAGCCAACGTCGCTCCAGTCGGCATCGAGACCGACCACCACCGCGTCGGCGGTTTTCTCCATCACCGCGTAGTCCACGGACTCGTCCGGGCACTCGCAGAAAATGTCATGCGGAATGCTGATGAAGTCGCTGCCGTTGTCGGCGGCATTGACCGCGGCCTGGCAGGCTTCGAGGATATCCGGGCGGAATTTGGCCAGCTCGGAGAGGTATTTTTTGGCGCGGAACATAAACATGCCGCTGTTCCAGTAGTACTCCCCGGAGGCGAGGTAGGCCTCAGCGCGCTCGCGGTCCGGCTTCTCCACGAAGCGGGCCACCTGGTACGGGGTGTGGGCGCTGTCGGTGAGGGCCACGCCGCGCTGGATGTAGCCGTAGCCGGTTTCCGGGGCGTTCGGCACGATACCGAAGGTGACCAGATGGCCTTCATCGGCATACTGCTCGGCGACACGGATGGCGTCGTGGAAGACCGGCTGGTTATTGATGATATGGTCGGCGGCGAGGACCAGCATCAGCGGGTCGTCGCCGTGGCGGGTGGCCTGAAGAGCCGCCAGGGCGATGGCCGGGGCGGTGTTGCGCCCGACCGGCTCAAGAATAATGTTGTTGGACAGCTTGTTGAGCTGGCGCAGCTGTTCGGCCACCAGGAAGCGGTGCTCTTCGTTACAGATGACCATCGGTTCATGGATTTCAAGGCCCGAGAGTCGGGTGATGGTTTCCTGCAGCATGGAGTTCTGCCCGTACAGCCGGAGGAACTGTTTCGGGTAAAGCTCGCGAGACATCGGCCAGAGACGACTGCCGGTACCACCAGCCATAATTACAGGAAGTAACATAATGAAATCCTTAAATAAATAATTGCTTTATTTTACTATCAATCAATCGACCGTCAGGTGGCGTAGCCTTTTTGAGGCACGCTACCGCCATTGGCTGTCGCAACCAAAATGCGTACTGCTCCCGTGCTCCAGGCTAAGCGCCACCCTCTTTCGCTTCAGGCTGTCGGCAGATCGTTCAGTCAGCGGCTACAATGACAGCCTGGCGGAACGCGTGTCCTGAAAACCTAAAAGCAGAGATATACCTTCAGGCATATCTCTGCTTTTAACATGCATCTTCCCTCACCTGGCGGCCAAACGCACCACACTTTCCGCATTTGCCGCCGGGTTAACCATCAGGACTTTCTCATTTACGCAGGGCAAAACGCATGCCCTTACCGCCACCGAAAAAAGCGCAACGGGCGCCCAGCCGATGCTGGCAACCGTCAGAAAGGAGCGTTTACGACGTGGGGAAAGATAAGAAGAGACATCGCCTTCGCCGCCAGGGAGACCACGCGCATTCAGGCTTGATGGCCCTGCGCACACAACAACGGCGCTATGTTCCGATAGGTGGGATAAACGACTCATGCCTCTACACTGCACATTCCACAAAGAAAATCGTGCGCAGATTATAGCGCTGGTCGGCGGGAATAAAAATAAAAAAGCCTACTGATTAATGGATTACTCAAATGACACACACCATAAACATTCATTAAACAAGCAAAAAAAGAGCAATTTGTTGATATCCATGAAGAAAAGAAAGCCATCATTGCGCACTTTTAGCCCGTTTGATAAATAAACCGGGCACAAAAAATATAACTTTAAACAAACTTATGCCGGGCTCAATGGGTATTTGTTGCCATTGTGTTTAGCCACAAATCGCTAAACCGCTGACAAGTCACAAGGTTATTATTCGGATGCTAACAGTCAAATGAGAAACATTGTTATTTATCACCTTTTGCCACGGTTATTTTGCCAGAAAAAACGTCCTTCACCTCACGTCTGGCGGAGATGACGCGGCAAAGCAAGTGATCCCAACCGCAAGCCAGTGTAAAATCGGCACTTATGTAGAACGGGATATCCACACCCCGGAGGAAAAATATGAAGTTTTTGGTCACTGGTGCCGCAGGTTTTATCGGCTTTCATATCGCGCAGCGCCTGCTGAATGAAGGGCATGATGTTGTCGGGATCGACAACATGAACGACTATTATGACGTCAGCCTGAAGCAGGCCCGTCTGGATCGCCTGGCATCTCCGGCATTCCATTTCCAGCAGCTGGATCTGGCTGACCGGGAAGGTATGGCAAAGCTGTTCGCCGCAGAGCAATTTGATCGCGTGATCCACCTGGCGGCCCAGGCCGGTGTGCGTTACTCGCTGGAAAATCCGTATGCCTATGCGGACGCTAACCTGATGGGTTATCTGAACATTCTGGAAGGCTGCCGTCATACCAAAGTGAAACACCTGGTGTACGCCTCCTCCAGCTCGGTTTATGGCCTTAACCGTAAAATGCCGTTCTCCACCGAAGATTCCGTCGATCATCCGGTCTCCCTGTATGCCGCCACCAAGAAAGCCAATGAGCTGATGGCGCATACCTATTCCCATCTGTACAGCATCCCGACCACCGGGCTGCGCTTCTTTACGGTCTATGGCCCCTGGGGCCGCCCGGATATGGCGCTGTTCAAGTTCACGAAAGCGATGCTGGAAGGGAAAAGTATTGACGTCTACAACTACGGCAAAATGAAGCGCGACTTTACCTATATCGACGACATCGTCGAGGCGGTGGTGCGTGTTCAGGATGTGATCCCGCAGGCTAATGCCGACTGGACCGTTGAGAGCGGTTCCCCGGCCACCAGTTCCGCGCCATATCGGGTCTATAACATTGGCAACAGCTCGCCGGTGGAACTGATGGACTACATCACCGCCCTGGAAGAGGCGCTGGGGATGGAAGCGAAGAAGAATATGATGCCGATCCAGCCGGGCGATGTGCTGGACACCAGCGCAGACACCCAACCGCTATATGACCTGGTGGGTTTCAAGCCGCAGACGTCAGTGAAGGAAGGCGTGAAGAACTTCGTCGAGTGGTATAAGGATTACTATCAGATCTAATCCCCTGCCCAGCCGCAATCGTCAGGTTGCGGCAATCTCTTCTATGGAACCTCCGTTATCCTGACTATATGTCGACTGAATGCACATTCATTGTTTTATATATAATGTTTTGTGCTATAGACGGTATTTTTGCCTTTTTTCTCGCCTGCCTGAAACCAGTTTCATCCAGCCTTTTTCAAAAAAGCAAATATCCGCGCGCCAGGCACTCAAACTTTTCTGTCATCCATCCCAATTTGGGGAGTGGAAACAGCATTATATGCTGATTGAGAAAAAACATTACTCTCTGTAGGAATTTTCCTAAATCCAGGATATGTTAGAGCAAGCCATGCAACAGAACAAAACTGGTGCATTGCTTATCAAGCTAATAATTCAATCAACATACGCTCTGTGGTAGATATTATGGAAAACCTATTTTTCTTAGTGGTGGCTGCCATACTACTTGCTGTTTCCGTTTATTTCTTGATTTCTTATTTAAAAGACAGAAAGAAAACGAAACTGACGTTTAATAAACGCAAGTGGTAAGGACCGCTCCGTATTGCAATCAGATTAAGATAATATTAAGAGATAAAAAATGATATTACAGAATGAGCGTTCATTCTGCTTTTTGGCGTGGCATTAAGGCAAGAAAAAATAGTGTTAATCGCGCCCTGTTCATCATATTTCCATAGGGCATAAATAACAAAAGCCTGCGTTGCAGGCTTTGTTTTACCTCCCGGCGCTTATCTCCGGCATCTACATCACAGTGACGGTAGCTCTTCACAAGGTAAGTTTAACTTATCGGACCTGTTTTCAACCCGCAACGGCTTTTGAGCAGGATCGTAATGTCCATCACAATTTATTGAGGCTAATCTGAATGTGCGAGAAATACGCGGAGTGAGGGATATAACGGGGAGATAAAGAAGAACACTGGCGGCAGGGAACCGCCAGTCTCAGACAGGCAGAATTAATCGTTACCAAACAGATCGCGGGTGTATACCTTGTCCGCCACATCCGCCAGCTCTTCCGCCATACGGTTAGAGATGATCACATCCGCTTCTTGTTTGAAGGCATCCAGATCGCGCACGACGCGGGAGTTGAAGAACTCATCTTCCTGCATCACCGGTTCATAGATAATAACCGGAATACCTTTCGCCTTGATGCGCTTCATAATGCCCTGAATAGAAGAGGCACGGAAGTTGTCCGAACCACTCTTCATGATCAGGCGATACACACCCACCACTTTCGGCTTACGGGCGAGAATAGAATCCGCGATAAAGTCTTTACGGGTACGGTTAGCATCCACGATAGCCGCGATGATATTGTTCGGGACCGATTCGTAGTTCGCCAGCAGCTGCTTGGTATCTTTCGGCAAGCAGTAGCCGCCATAGCCAAAGGACGGGTTGTTATAGTGGTTGCCGATACGCGGATCCAGGCATACCCCTTCGATAATCTGCTTGCTGTTCAGCCCCTGGCTTTCAGCATAGCTGTCGAGCTCGTTGAAATAGGCAACGCGCAGCGCCAGATAGGTGTTCGCGAACAGTTTGATCGCTTCCGCTTCAGTGGAGTCGGTAAACAGGGTCGGGATATCCTGCTTGATCGCGCCTTCTTTCAGCAGGTCTGCGAAACGTTCGGCACGCGCAGAGCGCTCACCAATGACAATGCGCGATGGGTGCAGGTTGTCGTACAGCGCGCGGCCTTCACGCAGGAACTCAGGAGAGAAAATAACATTATCAATCCCTAAACGTTCTTTGATATCACGGGTGAACCCCACCGGGATGGTCGATTTAATGATCATCACCGCGTTCGGGTTGATCTCTGTGACATCGCGAATAACCGCTTCCACTGTAGAGGTGTTGAAGTAGTTGGTTTTGGGATCGTAATCGGTCGGCGTCGCAATAATCACGTAGTCGGCATTACGATAGGCGTCGTGCTTGTCCGTGGTAGCACGGAAATTTAACGGTTTTTCTGCCAGATATTCCTGAATCTCTTTATCCACAATCGGAGAGATCTTCTGGTTAAGCATATCCACTTTGGCCTGTACGATATCCAGAGCAACCACTTCGTGGTTTTGCGCAATCAGGACACCGTTCGATAAACCAACATAACCTGTACCGGAAATAGTAATTTTCATTCGATTACACTTTAATCAGTTAACTGGATAATGGCGGATAGCCACCAAATTAAATAATGCTGTGGGCGGTTTTACGCTTTGACCAGTGGGATGTCAAGAATAAGCCATAAGGTCAATAATACGATTAAAATCTGACCCTATGGCTTCCATTATGGATAATGCATTACTTGAGAAGAGCTAGAATCTCTTCGGTTTTTGCATTCATTAACGCCGTATCCGCTCTGGACTCCACGTTCAGACGCACCACCGGCTCCGTGTTGGACGTGCGCAGGTTAAAGCGCCACTCAGGGTATTCAATACTGATACCGTCCGTTGTGTCGATGTGTGCGGCCGCCGGCTCATACTGCGCCCGGATGCGCGCTATCGCCTCCGCCGCATTTCCCAGCTTGCGGTTGATCTCCCCCGACGCCGGGAACGCCGCCTGGCGGTCCGCCACCAGCGATTTCAGCGAACTGTTCTTCAGGCACAGCAGCTCCGCCACCAGCAGCCACGGGATCATCCCGCTGTCGCAGTAGGCGAAGTCGCGGAAGTAATGGTGCGCACTCATCTCCCCGCCGTAGATGGCGTCTTCCTGGCGCATCCGCTCCTTGATGAACGCATGCCCCGTCTTCGACATCACCGGCTGGCCGCCGCTGCGGGTCACGATGTCCACCGTGTTCCACGTCAGACGCGGGTCGTGAATGATTTTCGCCCCCGGCTGCTTCTGCAGGAACGCTTCCGCCAGCAGGCCGACAATGTAGTACCCCTCGATAAACGACGCCTCGTCATCGAACAGGAAGCAGCGGTCGAAGTCGCCGTCAAAGGCGATACCCATGTCCGCCTGATGTGCACGCACCGCGTCGGCGGTGTCCTGGCGGCACTCCGGCAGCAGCGGGTTCGGGATACCGTTCGGGAAATGGCCGTCCGGCTGGTGATGCACCTTGATAAAGGTCACCGGCGCCCCGGCCGCCGCGAAGCGTTTCTCCACCTCATCAATCACGTGCCCCGCCGCCCCGTTGCCGGAGTTCACCACCAGCTTCAGCGGACGGGTGAAGTTCGCCAGGTCCACGTAGCCCATCAGGTGGTCAACGTACTCCTTCAGCACCGATATCTGACGCAGGGTCCCGCGACGCGCCGGGTCCACCGGCGGGAACTGGTTTTCCTCCGCCAGGCGCTGGATATCCCGCAGGCCGGTGTCGCCGCTGATGGGCTTCGCGTTCTCGCGCACCAGCTTCATGCCGTTGTAGTTCATCGGGTTATGGCTCGCCGTCACCTCGATGCCGCCGTCCACCCCGAGGTGGAAGGTGGCGAAGTAAATCTCTTCCGTGCCGCTCAGGCCGATATCCAGCACGTCGGTGCCGGCGTCCATCAGCCCGCGGGCCAGCGCCAGCTTCAGCGACTCGCTGGTGAGGCGCACATCGCCCCCCACCACTATCTTCCCGGGTTTCAGAAATTCGCCATAGGCGCGGCCGATACGGTAGGCGATGTCCTCGTTCAGCTCCTCGCCCAGTTCACCACGGATGTCATAAGCCTTAAAGCATGTTAACTGTGTCATTCTGCGTTTTGTCCCGAAAAAATTAGCAACGACCATACTGGTCTTTAATACGAATAATGTCGTCCTCGCCGAGGTACGACCCCGACTGGATCTCCAGCACTTCCAGCGGAATACGGCCCGGGTTTTCCAGGCTGTGCTCGGCGCCAATCGGAATAAAGGTGGACTGGTTCTCGGTCAGCAGGAACTGCTTGCCGTTGACCGTCACCTGACCGGTGCCGGCGAGAATGACCCAGTGCTCGGCGCGGTGGTGGTGCATCTGCATTGAGAAGGCCCCCCCCGGTTTCACGGTGATGCGGTTGACGTTGAAGCGCGGGGTCTGGACCACCACGTCGCAGCGGCCCCAGGGACGGTAAATCTCGCGGTGGCGCTTGTACTCGCTGCGCTGGTTCTGCTTGAGGAACTCGACCGCCTTCTTCACGTCCTGGGAACGCTCGCGGTTCATCACCAGCACGGCGTCCTTGGTGCTGACAATCACCAGGTTCTCCACGCCGATGGCCGCCACCAGCTTCTCGTCGCTGTTGATGTAGCAGTTTTCGCTGTTGTGCACCCAGGCGTCACCGCTGAGGACGTTACCCTGCTCGTCTTTCGGGCTGACCTCCCACAGGGCGGACCAGGAGCCAACGTCGCTCCAGTCGGCATCGAGACCGACCACCACCGCGTCGGCGGTTTTCTCCATCACCGCGTAGTCCACGGACTCGTCCGGGCACTCGCAGAAAATGTCATGCGGAATGCTGATGAAGTCGCTGCCGTTGTCGGCGGCATTGACCGCGGCCTGGCAGGCTTCGAGGATATCCGGGCGGAATTTGGCCAGCTCGGAGAGGTATTTTTTGGCGCGGAACATAAACATGCCGCTGTTCCAGTAGTACTCCCCGGAGGCGAGGTAGGCCTCAGCGCGCTCGCGGTCCGGCTTCTCCACGAAGCGGGCCACCTGGTACGGGGTGTGGGCGCTGTCGGTGAGGGCCACGCCGCGCTGGATGTAGCCGTAGCCGGTTTCCGGGGCGTTCGGCACGATACCGAAGGTGACCAGATGGCCTTCATCGGCATACTGCTCGGCGACACGGATGGCGTCGTGGAAGACCGGCTGGTTATTGATGATATGGTCGGCGGCGAGGACCAGCATCAGCGGGTCGTCGCCGTGGCGGGTGGCCTGAAGAGCCGCCAGGGCGATGGCCGGGGCGGTGTTGCGCCCGACCGGCTCAAGAATAATGTTGTTGGACAGCTTGTTGAGCTGGCGCAGCTGTTCGGCCACCAGGAAGCGGTGCTCTTCGTTACAGATGACCATCGGTTCATGGATTTCAAGGCCCGAGAGTCGGGTGATGGTTTCCTGCAGCATGGAGTTCTGCCCGTACAGCCGGAGGAACTGTTTCGGGTAAAGCTCGCGAGACATCGGCCAGAGACGACTGCCGGTACCACCAGCCATGATCACAGGAAGCAACATATTAATATCCTTTAATTAAAACCCTGTTATTAAACACCCAGATATATTCTGAGGCCAGAAGCAGCTTATTATAGGTGTACAAAAGTATAAATATGGCAAATTCTTAAAAGATAAGCATTTGGTTTATTAGAGCTGGATAAATAACGCAGGCGTGCAAATAAGATGACTTTGATCAGATTATTGTAGAATAACTAACAATAGATAACAGTCAGGCCAAATGGCCTGACTGTGGCATATAAAGATTATTCCAACCACTCGGTATGGAATACACCTTCTTTATCAGTACGCTTATAGGTGTGCGCACCAAAGTAATCACGCTGAGCCTGAATCAGGTTAGCGGGCAGAACTGCGGAACGGTAGCTGTCGTAGTAGGCAATTGCAGCAGAGAAAGTCGGTACCGGAATACCATTCTGTACGGCATACGCCACTACATCACGCAGCGCCTGCTGATAGTCATCAGCGATCTGTTTGAAGTACGGTGCCAGCAGGAGGTTAGCAATGCCAGCGTTTTGCGCATAAGCATCGGTGATCTTCTGCAGGAACTGCGCACGAATGATGCAACCAGCGCGGAAAATCTTAGCGATCTCGCCGTAGTTCAGATCCCAGTTGTATTCATCAGAAGCAGCTCGCAGCTGGGAGAAGCCCTGAGCATAGGAGACGATTTTACCGAGGTACAACGCGCGACGCACTTTTTCGATAAATTCCGCTTTATCGCCGGCCGGTTGAGCCTGCGGACCACTCAGCACTTTCGAAGCAGCTACACGCTGGTCTTTAAGCGAAGAGATGTAACGAGCAAATACGGACTCGGTGATCAGAGACAGAGGTTCGCCGAGATCCAGTGAGCTCTGGCTGGTCCACTTACCGGTACCTTTATTTGCAGCTTCATCAAGAATGACATCAACGAGGTACTTACCTTCTTCATCCTTCTTGGTGAAGATATCTTTGGTAATATCGATCAGGTAGCTGCTCAGTTCACCTTCGTTCCATTCGGTGAAGGTTTGCGCTAGCTCTTCGTTGGAAAGAGCCAGACCGCCTTTCAACAACGCATAAGCTTCAGCAATTAGCTGCATGTCACCATACTCGATGCCGTTATGAACCATCTTCACATAATGGCCAGCACCGTCAGCACCGATATAGGTCACACATGGTTCACCGTCTTCTGCAACCGCCGCAATCTGCTTCAGAATCGGAGCAACCAGCTCATAGGCTTCTTTCTGGCCACCAGGCATGATGGAAGGCCCTTTTAGAGCGCCCTCTTCACCACCGGAAACACCGGTACCGATAAAGTTAAAACCTTCGGCAGACAGCTCACGGTTACGACGGATGGTGTCCTGGAAGAAGGTGTTGCCGCCATCAATGATGATGTCGCCTTTGTCGAGATAAGGCTTCAAGGAATCGATGGCGCTGTCGGTGCCAGCCCCGGCCTTCACCATCAACAGGATACGACGTGGTGTTTCGAGGGATTCAACAAACTCTTGTACTGTGTAGTAAGGAACCAGTTTCTTGCCTGGGTTTTCGGCAATCACTTCTTCGGTCTTTTCACGGGAGCGGTTGAAAACGGAGACGGTATAACCACGGCTTTCGATATTCAGCGCAAGGTTACGCCCCATCACAGCCATACCGACAACCCCGATCTGTTGCTTGGACATTACATACTCCTGTCTGGTGTGGTCACTGCGACACGTTCGCAGCTTAAATGTGATGATAATGTTAGCCCAAAGTACAAAGAGCTCATAGTGAAAATTTGTTAACTAGCACAAGATATAAATTTTGGACTATAAATGCACAAAGCTTGTCTTAAGCAGCATCTGATCAATAAGCAGATTTGTTAATAAATCCTTTAAGGACAGTAAGGAATATTATTTTTAGATCTAACCAAATGCTCCAACCTCTGATATATAACAAATCATATTCGATTCGTTTTTCCATTTTTTCCAAAGTATCCGTTTCACCACGCCATCCATTAATTTGTGCTAAGCCAGTGATACCTGGCTTAACCTTATGACGAAGCATATACCCCTGAATTAAGGACCGATATTGCTCGTTATGAGAAACTGCATGTGGTCGAGGTCCTACAACGGACATCTGACCAAAAAGTACATTAAAGAACTGCGGAAGTTCGTCTAAGGAAGTGCTGCGTAAAAACTTGCCGACTTTAGTCACGCGGATATCATTTTTTGTAGCCTGAATAACTTTATCGTCGTTTTCCATCACAGTCATCGAGCGAAATTTCCAGACTTTTATAGGTTTTCCGTCCATTCCATAACGCACTTGGCGGAAAATAACCGGTCCTTTCGACGTGGTTTTAACAGCAGTAGCTATAACCAGAAGAATTGGTGATATCAGAACAAGAATCAAAGAGGATACAATTATATCCTCCAGACGCTTAAAGACCATATTAATGCCATTGAGCGGTGAATCGAATAATGGAACAACCGGTACACCATTAATTTCTTCTGTACGTGACTGGAGGATGTTAAACGTGAAAATATCAGGAATTAGCAAAACAGAACAAGTTGTATCTGTTAATTGCCTAACGACATCCTTTATTTTGGACTCATCGCGCATGCTCATCGCAATATAAATACGGTCGATTTTGCCCTCACGGGCCTCCTGAATAAGTTTATCTATATTTCCAGCATAAGGTACATTGTCATATTCGGCACTATCCAATTTTATATTATCGTAAATACCTTTAACAACGAAGCCTAGCCAAGGCTGCTCAATAAAGCTTTTGAGCAAATTAATGCCTGCAGGTAATGAGCCGACAACAGCCACTCTTCTGGTATTATAGCCAAATTTTCTAAGTAAACCAGAGATCAATCTGATAACTGAGCGACATACAAAAAAACCAATATCAACGAGCAAGTACCACTGAATAAAAAATAAAAACCGAGTATCAATCGTTGAGTCTAAAGATAAAAGCCCTAAAGCAATTAATAAGCTAAGCGTCCAGTTTTTAAATATTAAAATATACTCTGTAGAAAACGCAACACCACGCCAGGAACGATAGAAATCAGTTATACCACCTATCATCTGGAAAATGACCAACGATAGTAAAGACATGAGGGCATGTTGGTATTCGAATGGGACTGAATTAATAAGACATACCAAATATAATCCCAAAAAGATTATGACCACATCGGAAAAGCGTTGAGCCATTGAGATCAAAGAAGCATTCGCATTCGAGCGAGTCCGATGATACAAGGTTGCCATGAAGATTTCCTTAAAATATTTAACCTTATGAAATAATAATTTGCAATAGAAATCCTGAAGTTTACAAGATTAAAGGTTAATGCCTTGATTAATCTCGAACTCTTACACCATAATAAAGATTATAAAATAGTCTTAATGAAGAAAATAGAACTATGATATTAACTTTAAAAAGCACCACCAATTTTCATAATATTACTTCGTTAAATAAAAGACTAATGCGAAATAATAATTGATGATATAAAAATGAGGAATCCTTTCCACCAGAAGTAACTTAAACACTACACTCCTTGTTAATTTTAAATATTATCTTTTTATATCCATTATGAATTTTGAAAGGACATTATTCATATCAAGTGATGCAGTGGCATATTTTATCGCTACATCGTTGTGACGTGGCATTAGCAAACATTTTTCAATACCAGAAATGAGAGCATCAACAGATTCAGGCTCAACACATTGTGCAATACCAGGATTATTTTTGCATAATTGACCAAGCTCAGTGTTTTCTTCCGCAGTGATAACAGAATTACCACCAATAGCCAGGATATTCGTAAGCTTAGAGGGTAGAACAGCGTCAGCTGCACCTTTCTTTTGAACGACAAGATGACAATCGGCAAGATTTAATAATGCTGGTAATAACTCGTAAGGTTGTAAAGGCTTAAAAATCACATTTTCCAAATTGAGGGTAGAGCACATTTTCTCTAAATTTTCCTTACCACCACCCTGGCCAACAAATAAGAAAACAAAATTATTTACTGCCATTTTCTGAGCGGCACTGATAACAATTTCAAGCCCTTGCTTTTCACCTATATTCCCTGAGTAAAGAATAACTTTTTTGTCTTCAGCAATTCCAAACTCTTCTTTCAGCTGAACTGACTTTACACCGTCGACATTCTTAAATCTTTCAAGTTCAGACCAGTTAGGAAAAAAAATTAGATTACTCTGTGGCACACCTTTACCGGAGGCATTCGATAACATTGTTTTAGATATAGTGGATACTTTATCTGCAGACGTTAAACACCATTTTTCAAACTTTTTGGCAAATGTAGCAAACACACCTTTCTTAGCCATACCCAAGCCGAGCATAGCATCAACCTCGAAATCTTGTATATGAATTATTACCTTGGCACGAGTTAGTTTTCTTAATAGCAGAGCCCCTGGTACACAAAATAAAGTGGGTACAATGCAGATAATATAATCAGGTTTCCAACGAGCCTGCATTAAAAGAGGAAAAAAAGAACTGAATGCAAAGCTGGACAAATGTAATAACCGCTTTATTGTAGAAGGTTTATTAGGTACATAAACAGGACATCTATATACTATTTCGGGATGTTTTTCTTTCGTGTATTTCCATCCAGAATAATTATTAGCAATCTTCCATGCAGGATAATATGGCGGAGCAGTAATGACTCTAACATCAAGATCATTATCAACAAACCATTTAACCATTTCACCACTATACTTGCCAATACCAGTTAATTCAGGACGATAATTGATGCCATATACAAGTAATTTCATACTTAAAAGTCCTAAGCAACATCCATAAAATAAGCTTTAGTATTAAAATGTACTAAATCATTATTAAGTATTTCATCCACACCCATCCAGTGGTATTCATTGTGTTGTTCATGTGGAAATACAAGACCGCTGGAGATAATAGATGTTTTATATGCCAATACTATATAGTGCGTACTAAATTCATTATTAAAAAAATTGTCATCATAGAAATGTTGAAAGATACCAAGAAAAGTGCTTTCATTTCGTATCATTTTAATGCCAATTTCATTTTGGGTCAGTCTGGCGAAACCATTATCCAATGACTCATCTTTTAGTATGCGCCCTCCAGGAACAAACCAAAAGCCCCTTGCGGGGCGGTTGTTTCTTTTACCAACTAAATACTCACCTTTTTCATTTTGAATGATCAAATCAATTGAAATAAGTGGTGTATTCCTTATTATATTTTTAAATGTATTGTCATCTAAAAACATATTAACTCCGGAAACTTTTCTGATTTTTTAAAAACCATTCATAAGTCCGTGCCAAGCCTGCTTCAAGATTAATCTGATGCTTCCAGCCTAAACCTTCTAATCTCGAAACATCTAATAACTTTCTAGGAGTGCCGTCAGGTTTGGTAGAATCAAAAACGACCTCCCCTTGATAACCAACAACTTGTGAAATTGTTTCCGCTAACTCTTTAATAGAGCAATCAACGCCAGTGCCTACGTTAATATGTGAAAGCATTGGTTGTGTTTGCTCCTGCCAAAGTGCTTTATCAAGCTCCATGACATAAATAGATGCAGCAGCCATATCATCAACATGCAAAAACTCGCGCATCGGAGTTCCACTACCCCATACAACAACTTGTGGTAGACCTTCTAACTTTGCCTCATGAAAACGGCGTAGTAATGCAGGAATTACATGAGAATTGGAAGGGTGGAAATTATCGTTTTCTCCATACAAGTTAGTTGGCATAACTGAACGATAATCTCGATTATGTTGTCGATTATAAGACTCGCAGAGTTTAATACCAGCGATTTTAGCTATAGCATATGGTTCATTCGTTGATTCAAGTGTTCCTTGTAGTAATTCGGACTCACTAATCGGTTGCTTAGCAAATTTTGGATAAATACATGATGAACCTAGAAACATAATCTTATTGACATCGTTAACATGTGCAGCATGTATAATATTAGCTTCAATAAGAATATTTTCATATATAAAATCAGCCGGAAAAGTATTATTCGCAACTATTCCGCCAACTTTTGCAGCAGCTAAATATACTTCATCGATACGCTCATTAGCGAAAAAATAATTCACGTCTTGAGCATTAAGCAGGTTGATCTCTTGACGTGAACGCAGTACGAGCTCAATGTCGTCTCTATTTTTCAATTGTCTTACGATTGCTGAACCAACCATACCATTATGCCCAGCAACAAAAACTCTCTTCTTAATTGTCATTTTTTTACTCCAGAGAAATCGAAACCTCGTAACCATGTGATTTGAGTAGAGAATGCTTTTTAGCAGCCTCAAGATCCTTTCTAACCATTTCGACAACCATCTCTTGTAAGGTTGTTTCAGGTTTCCAGCCCAATTTATCGTGAGCTTTCGAAGGGTCTCCAAGTAAGGTTTCCACTTCAGCAGGACGGAAATACCGCGGATCAACAGCTACAATTACGTCACCTACGTTAACTGCAGGTGCATCTTCACCAGAAACACTCTCTACAATTCCGACTTCATCAACGCCATGCCCCTCAAAGCGTAATTTAATACCCAACTCGGATGCGGCAAAGTCAACGAATTGACGTACCGAGTATTGGACGCCTGTTGCAATAACATAATCTTCCGGTTGCTCTTGTTGCAGCATTAACCATTGCATTTTGACATAGTCTTTCGCATGCCCCCAGTCTCGTAAGGAGTCCATATTACCAAGATAAAGACATTTTTCTAAACCTTGAGCAATATTGGAAAGCCCACGTGTAATTTTTCGTGTTACAAACGTTTCGCCACGGCGTGGTGATTCATGGTTAAACAGAATACCATTGCACGCGTACATTCCATATGACTCACGATAGTTAACCGTAATCCAATATGCATAAAGTTTCGCTACTGCATATGGTGAACGAGGATAGAATGGAGTTGTCTCTTTTTGCGGAATTTCCTGCACTAGACCATATAGTTCAGAAGTAGATGCCTGATAGAAACGGGTTTTTTTCTCAAGCCCCAGAAAACGAATAGCCTCTAGTAGACGAAGAGTACCAATAGCATCAACATCAGCAGTATATTCTGGTGATTCGAAAGAAACAGCAACGTGACTCATAGCCCCCAAGTTGTAGACCTCATCAGGTTTTATTTCTGATAAAAGTCTCGTCAGGTTAGAAGTATCAGTTAAATCGCCATAATGAAGATGGAACTTCGGATTTGATGAGTGCGGATCTTGATAAATATGATCAACACGATCTGTGTTAAATGAAGAAGACCGCCGTTTAATACCATGAACTTCATATCCTTTCTCGAGTAAAAACTCTGCAAGATAAGAACCATCCTGACCAGTAACGCCCGTAATTAGTGCAACCTTTTTCATATTTATTTCCTCAGAGACTTAAACCAGTTGATTTAGATAAAATTTCAATTTTTTTATGCGTTTCAGTAACAGGTGAGATTAAACGCTCTAACTCTTTATATCGAATATCTACATATGTCCTATACCATAGTCCCTGCATGAAATGAAAATCCCATCCTTGAACTCCATCAAGAAACCCAAGGCGAATTATATATCTATATAGAAAATACATTACCGATCTGAATGATGGTGACATTTTGAAATATATATTCTCTTTTATTATCCTTTTTATCTTAACCTGTAAACCGCCATTTTTACGAACTTCAACATCTCTCGGAAATAGATTGTATTTGATATTCAATAGATCAATAACTTCACGATCTGCGTATTTAATGTGTTTTTCGATCCACCATTTCATATCATTAAGATTATAATCAACAATATGCCCTTTAAATCTAATTGCATTTGGGTTCGCAACAACAATATGTTCGTCCATCCAACGTTGTTCAATTCGCCCTTGTTTATTTCTCCATATTCTTAGTAACGTCAGTGGGTAAACAGCACCATGTTTAATCCATTTACCTTTATAATAATATTTCCTGCGAATCAATATGCAATTATTAGCAGATGAAATATTTGGTAATTTAACTAAAATTTCTTGTTGTAAATCTTCTTCAATATATTCATCTGCATCCATCCTCATTATCCATTCAGTTTCAATATCGATATTATCCAATCCCCACTGAAATTGAGCAGCATGGTTTATAAATGGGTTTTGATAGATATCTACTATACCTTTATATTCACTCAGGATCGAAAGTGTATTATCATCCGAAAAGGAATCAACTACAATTATCCTTTTACATACATCTTTTAATGAGTCAATACATCTTCTGATATGAAGATTTTCATTTTTCGTTAAAATAATAACTGTTAAGTTTGGTTTATTCATTTTCGATGTTTCTTTCTTTTATTTCAATGCATGGGTTGCCATCATAAACCATCCACTGAGTTAGATTTTTTTTTGCAACAGCTCTTGCACCTAATACGACCCCATCATCTATGCTAACCCCAGGTCCAACAAAACTTTCTGCACAAAGCCAGACTTTACTACCGATAGTTACATCTTTGGTTATAAGTGGATGGCTTTTTTTAGTATAATCATGAGTGCTTGCACAAATTGTAACATCTTGACTTATTATTGAAAGCTCACCTATGGTTATATGCCCTTGATTATAAATCAGAGCTCTGGGCCCGATTGACGCTCCGTTACCAATTGATAGATTCTTAGGACTCCAGATTTTTGCACTAGGGTAGACTCTTACATTCGCCCCTATCTTGCTACCCCATAACTTCAAGACTAGCGATCTATAAGTAAAAAGTTGAGGAGGCGTATATTTGAAAAATATAAAATAAAATAGAGCCCACAACACTCTGTAAACTTTATTTGAAAAGCTGAAATAATTGATCTGATATCTGTTATTCACAATATTCTCCAGAAAATAAATCTCCATTAATAATTCTGAGATGTTCTTCTGCATCTTTAATAGTTTGGAATCTATTTTTAATAAATTTCGCAGGAACCCCACCAAAAATTGTACATTCTGGAACATCCTTACTTACAACAGATCCTGCCGCGATAATCGCTCCCGCACCAATATTTACACCTCGAAGAATAATTGCACCGGCACCAATCCATACATCATTATTCAGAATGGTTTTGCAATCACCGACAGGCCTTCCTGAAAAAATAATTGGTTTCCCAACAATATTATAGACATGATCATGACCAACAATTGAAACCTTTGGACCAATCATTGTATATTTACCAACATAAACTTTTGGACCAATTGAACAATTTGGCCCGATATAACTTTCTGCGCTTAAAATTATATCTTTAGATATATCACATCCTGGCCCTATCATTGCTGTTGGATCTGCAGAGGTTAATCCATAGCGAAAGTGAGAAAATCTACACTTAATCTTTCGTAAAAATAAATATAAGGGACTATTTTTTTTCATTAAGTACCTCATGAATAATTCTACTTTGTGTACGAGGATTATATAAACGATCAATCACATCGTGACATGCTTTGATCGTTTCTTCATCTTTTACTTTTTTTGTCCAAACTAAAATCTCTTTAGCCAGTGATTCAGCACTATTATACTCGAAGAAAGATCCTGTTACATTGTCCGTTATTGCTTCATATTCAGGCATTTGGAATTCAAAGTTATCATGTGTTATTACTGGTGTACCATAATTAAGGCTATGCATAGCCAGTAGACCGACCTTACCCGGCGAAACAGTAACATCAGCAGCATATATCACGCGAGAAAGTACGTTCTCATCATAGCATGCCCCCATAAAATTGATTTGATTATCTACTGCTTTTTGATTTGCATAAGCTGCTAAAAAATCATGTTCCGGACCTTCACCAATAATAATAACTTCTGGTTTTTTATTATACTCTTTTTTTAATATATATAAGGCGTCAATCAAAAGGTCGAAACGACAACTCTGAATTAATCTTGCTACTGTAACAATAGCACCATCACCACCAAAGTAATATTTCTTTTTGTTTTCAGAGATGGATAAACTTCTTAACGCATTCCTAGATAATAATTGCTTCTCGTAATCAAGACTATTATAAATCACATGAGTCTGCTCTTCAGGATATCCTGATTTTATTGAAATTTCTTTGGCTCGGTGACCATATAACAATAATGCATCCGCCAAGTTGTGATATTGTTTTTTTATGATATACCGCATCCCTTTCAAAGTTCTGGTCCATCCATGTGTCCAAAAAATAACTTTCTTATGATTTATTCTAGCGATGATAGAAGAAGGCCATGTCATGAGAAAATGGGGATCAGCCAGAATAATCAGGGCATCGAAATCTTTGCTAAACGATAATTTAATTAGTTCTTTCTGAAAAATAAACCCTTTTATTTTTTTAAACTTCATAATATGAAATCGTTCTGCAGGAATATCTAAATATCTTTTAATCCCTGAATACTCTGGAATATCTGAACCAAAAAAATGAAACTCGTATTCTTTTGAATTCAACAATTCTTTAATTATTCCGGACCGATAATGTGGAAAAAAATGATAGATCACAGCTATTTTTTTCAATTTTTATTCCTCAGATACAAATATCACAATTTGGCGTTTATTTATGACATACGCTTAATATGTGTATGCAATTTTTTAAGCAAAATCTTATTTATAACAGTATTGATTTTTTAAAGGTCCCCAATCATCAATCTCTTCATAAATTTCCTATCGATGACAAACATAACAAAACTTGAGAAGACCTGGCTTAGTACCATTGCATATGCTGCGCCTAAGACACCAAACCTTGGGATTAGGAATGTTACTAACGCAACATTCATTAAAAGCGAAAAGAAAGTACGTCGAAAATTCTTTTTTGCATAACCACAATTAATGTACAGTCTACTTAGATAACCACCTATAAAAACAAATGCAATAGATATACTATGAATGGTTAAGACGCTTATACTAACTTCAAAACCCTCACCATATAAGATATCAATTAATAATTTAGAAAAAATATGAATGAAGACTGTGCCTGCAACTCCCAGTAAAAAAAGTGAAATCATGAATTTTTTTATTTCTTTAGTAACATAGTCAGCACCTTTATTTTTATTCCTTAGCGTTTGCGAATATAAAACATTTGCTATTGATATGCCAATAAAGTAGACACCTTCACTTAACCTCGAACCCGCAAAATACTTTCCGGCGGCATCACTACCTAAATAATAGCTTATCATCAGCGTATCGATTCTCATATATGCGGCAACAGTCGCAGATGATAATAATATATACGAGACATTCTTCGCCATTATCCCAAGTTTATTTTTATCTATATTTGAAATAGAGATTTTTTCATCAAGAAATATATATGACAGGTATCCAGTAAAAAAATATTCCAATGCAAAAACCACTAACCAGAAAATTATAACCCCATCAAAGAAGTGAACATATAATAGTTTTACCATGAGAGATATACATTGAACTGCGATCGAAATCTTAGAGTAAAGTTCAATTTTCCCTTTTTGGTTTGCAATATACTCACTATAATTAAAAAAGTAGCATAAAAACGCCATAAGCATTATAAGAACGCTTATAATATCAATACTTGGATAGTAAACTCGGCATAATATAAAAAATATTATTGCAAAAAGAAACATCCCTCCTATCTTTAATAAATAAAATTCGCTACCATTTTCTTTATTGGATATTATTTTAGGAATTAAACTTTCCGCACCAATATTTGTTAACGCCAGAAATACTCCACCAAGAGATACTAACGTCACGTAATTCCCAAAGTCACTTATTGCTATACTTTTTGAAACCAACGAAAGTGTTATAATAGCGACTATTGACTTGATTATTTTCTCGAGTAACGACCAGAGAATTTGTTTTTTTAACAACTCTCTTTCCTCATTTTAATATAGTTAAGTAATACGAAGGAGATACTCCTTCGTATTTGTCTATATTTACAGTTTATTTTTCTTTTTTATATGTATAGTCATAGTAACCATAACCATAACCATAATAGTTACTTGATTTCTTGACGACTCCGTTCAAAATACATCCTTTGACAACAATACCGCTTTGTTCAAATCTAGAAATACTGACAGCAATTTCTTTAACCGTATTTGTTTCAAATCTTGCCACTAACAATACGGTACCAACATAGCTTCCAATTATCGCAGCATCAGTTACTGCTAGGATCGGTGGAGTATCAATAATGACTAAATCATAATTCTCACTAGCCCAATTGAGAATTTTATCGAAACGCGGATGCATAAGAAGTTCAGCTGGATTTGGCGGAACTTGCCCTCTACCAATATAGTCAAAGTCTCCACTGTTAACTCTTTTGACTACATCAGTAACAGAACATTGTCCTGAAAGTACTTCTGATAAACCCTGAGTCTGTTCTAGACCAAGTAATTTATGCACGTATCCTTTTCTAAGATCTGCATCTATGAATAATACTTTTTTTCCTGTCGATGCTGTTGTTGCGGCTAAGTTGGTACTTACAAATGTTTTACCTGCGTTTGGGCTTGCCCCGGAAATCATCAAGATATTATTTTTGGCTTCCATCATTGCAAAATGAAGGCTAGTTCGTAAACCTCTTATTGCCTCTATAGCTAAATCAGTAGGGTTTTCTGTAGCCAGTAACGCAGTTGTTTCTTTTTTCCAATTATTATTCTTCCCGACTTTTTTTGTTAACCATTCCGAAACAGGTATACTTGCATACACATTAATACCAGCATCTTCTAGTTGCTCTGGCGACTCGATTCCACGCCGTAAGAATACTTGAAGTAAAACAAGTCCAATTGAAAATAATAGCCCAAACAACACACCAACCGCTACAATTAAAATTTTATTCGGTTTTATTGGATCTTGTTCAGCAACAGCATTATCAATAATTCTTACATTACCTATTGCACTAGACTTGGCAATACTCAACTCTTGTTGTCTGTTAAGTAATTGAAGATATACAGCTCGTCCAGATTCAACATCCCTACTCAGCCGAAGTACTTCTTGTTGAGTCGCTGGCATGCTGCTAACTTTCTTATTAAGTTTATTTTTTTGTTCTTGTAATGTCTGCCGCTTTTCCATAAGAGCTTTATACGTTGGATGCTCTTTAGTATAAAGTTGGGATATTTCAGCTTCACGAAATGTGATTTCATTTAGTTGATTATCAACATTAACAATCTGATCCAAAACAGCCTTCGCCTCTAGAGATAAATCGACTGAATCGCTTTGTCTTCTATAAGCATTAAGTTTATTTTCTGCAGCATCTAAATCGCTTCTCACCTTAGGTAATTGCATATTTAGAAAATCAAGGCTTTTTGCATCCTGTGCAGCTTGTCGCTCTACGTTTTGCTCCAGATAATTTTGACTTATACTGTCTAGTGTCTTAGTGATTAAATTTCTATCATTTCCAGTTAATGATAAAGTTAGCATCCCTGTGTCTTTGCCTTGATCGGCAACACTAAAATTCTCTAGCAGATTACTGATCGCTTTTAAGCGAGAATAATATCTAACTTTAAACCTATCCCCGGGTTGAGCATTGATTGATTTTACTAATAACTTAATGCCTTTATAAATAAGAGGCTTCCCAGTTACTCCATCTAATTTAAATCCCTCTCCTTCCACCTGGAAGCTATTATTACTCTTAACAGTTAAAGTCACTTCAGGTGTTTGATCTTTATTATTTTTCTGTAAAAATAAATCCGTGATTTCTATGTCGCCCTTGACATCACCTGTCAATCTGGCCAAGCCCTGACCAAATATAGGAAAATACTTTGGCGTGACATTAACTTGCAAATTTAAATCATCTACGGTTTTACCCAGAATCATTCTTGAACGCAAAAGAACCACTTCAGGTGCGGATTGCGGTTGAGCATCTGGTAGCATTTGCGTAAGGCTATTTAATATAGCGTTACCTTGCTTCTGTTCAACTTGTACTAAAGCATTCGCTTGATATATTGGAGTTGCAAAAAGCGCATAACAGATAGCAATTAAAGTAAAGCATGAAGTTAATGAGATGATCAATTTTCTATGATCTATTAACTCACCTATCAAACGACCAATATCGATATCATCTGTTTGTCTAGATGAGGTTTTAGCATTTGTCACAGAAGTCATGCATTATAGTCCCTAATGTCATTTAACACGCAATTTCTTGGCCCATTGTAGACCAGCCGATTCAATCAATTTGTATACAGAGGCAAATGCCTCATCACTTTTACGATAAGGGTCTGGTATATCTCTCTGCTCTAACCAAAGGCCAAATAACATTGTTTTTCCGCGAACCTCAGGAGCCAGACGACTTACTTGTTCTAAATGACAACGTTCCATGACAAGTATTAGATCAAATGCTCTTCCAAGTTCGGCTGTAAATTGACGACCTGTATGCCCTTCTAGTGAAAGATTATTGATTTGAGCTATTTTTATGGCGCTATCATCAGCAGCATGTCCTACTAATGCTCCGGTTCCGGCTGATTGAATAATCATATCTGGAAGTAGTTTTTGTAAATAGCGTTCGCCTATTGGCGAACGACATATATTACCTGTACACACGACAAGAACAGAATTAAACATACTACTCACCATGTTCGGATAAATTTACCAGTTTCAGTCATATCATGAACACCTGTAATTGTTGGTACTAACTGGGATATTACTCGGTTCCAGCGTACCAAAGGCGCAGTTGTTACATAAACAATATCATATGGCTGTAATTGAAATTCGGTACCGAGAACCATTGCAGAAGCATCTTGAGCATTTAATTGATAAATATTTGCTATTTTCCCTTGCTTATCTTCTTTCAACTGCCGAATCACGAAAATACCCGTTGCATCACTTAATGCTTGAGACATTCCTTCAGCATTACCGATTGCCTCAGCTAAAGTCATCCCACTTCTATCCATTTTCATAGTTGCTTGTTTCCCGACTTCACCCATAACGAACACTTTTAAATCGTCGTTACGAGGCACAAACAAAATGTCACCTGGATATAAAAGATGATTTTGTGACAAATCTCCTTTTTGCATTAATGCATATAATGAGATTTTTGTATCTTTGCCATTATGTGTAAGTACAACATTACGCCAGTCTGCATCTGGTGCTAGACCACCAGCGTTATTAATTGCGTCCATAACAGTCAACGGTATATTTGTAATCGCTTGTTGCCCTGACTTCACAACTTCCCCAGTAACATAGGTCTTCTGTGATCTAAAAGCAGCAATACTTACATCTACCTGCGGACTTTCGATGTAAGTTGTCAGACGGCTCGCGATATCCTGCCGCACTTGACTAATTGTTTTGCCAGCAACTTGAACCCTTCCAATATAGGGATAGAAAATTGTGCCGTCTGAATTGACCCAGTTACCAGTGTCACTAGCACTTCGATACTGACCTGCGGGAGTTGTGAGTTCTGGATGGTCCCATACAGTAACCATTAGCACATCACCAACACCGATGCGATATTCGTAACTTCGGAGCAAATTATCCAGTTGCGGGTTCGGACGGGCCAGAACAGTTTCTGGTCGAAGCTGATCGATCAGGCCCGGTGTCATCGGGTAGACATTGACCAGTTTATCCAGATCGTAGTCACTGTCCGGGAGTTCGACTACGTTCTTACGCAGACTGTTTAATCCCTGACCAGGGATAATGGTACAACCCGATAAAAATCCAATTGTCAACGCCAATGCCGAAAATCTAACAATTTTTTTCTTCATAATGTCACATCATCAGTAAATCAAAATTTGCCAATTCCTGAGCAGCTGTCATAGCCGTTACTTCCCTGCCGACTTGTGGAGAGATAAAAGCTGACCGCGTCCTGCAGCGCTACCACCCTCTCTCCCCTGTTTTCAGCATTCAGCCTTATAAACTAAACGGTATCTCTATCCCTGCGCTGGCCCCAACGTCATCGCTGTCGCTATTGTTAGCGTTGGTGTACCACAGTGAGGTATTCAGACGAACCGACTGATAAACATCTCCACTCCATCCCAACTGCACACCTTTCAAAGTATCTGAATGAGGGAAAGCACCATTGATTACTAAATTGTCTGGGTTGACTTTGGCAAAAACCAAACGGGTGCTCCATCGCTGATTACTCTCGGTCATTAGCTCTATTTTTCCAGCCAAAAGTTGACCATCGCCGCCCATTGCATCCCCAAGTGGATACCCTTGCTGGTAATAACCGTCAGTATAAATATGATGCCAGTAACTGTATCGTGTTCCACTCATATTTGTTCTCGTATCATGAGCTTCAACATACCAATTTACCGCATCTTTTCCCAAGCTATGATGCCCTTCTATACCTGCGAGGAACATATTTGATGATGGTAGATAACCCGCTTCATCCTCACCGATGATCTGACCATAGAAACTGACCGGCCAGCCTAGAGTCGGTTCGAGTTTGAACTTAAAGTCAAAACCGGCAAGTTGGTTACCCGGTTCGTTATCAGTCCCGGTATTATCATGGCCAGTAAACCCATCCCAAAAGCTGCTAAACGATTGTGGTCGTCCCTGGCCGCCCCACTGCATAATGCGCGACGCACCTAATTCTAATGACTGGAACGGCGTAAACGTGAAACGGCCACCTATAATTTTCGTATGAGGATAAACGGTATACTGATTCATCTGACTGGCTGAGATCTGATACTGCCATGGGCCCACCCAGCGCAGCCACCAGGTTTCCGGTGCCGCCTGCTCTGCCCGCTGCATCAGAAAGCCGGTCATCGGCCGCATCGCATCCCCGCGGATCAAGCTACCTTCATACCCAGGTCCCCACCACTGCGGTACCTGGCCAAAGGAAAGCCACTGATTCCAGAACTTCACCGCGCCATAGGCGCCGTTGGCGTTGAAGCGCGATCCGTTGCTGATCCGCTCTCCCCCTTCGACGTTGCCCTGGAGGTGGACATCCCACCACTCGCCGCTGTTATTAAACGCCAGGCCTAAGGAGTTATCTGCCGGCTGCGTCTGACCGAACCCCTGCGGGGTGCCCGGCTGGTCGGTCGAGGTATAGCCAGTGACCCGGAAATCGGCTTTTAAAGCGGACAGTCGCTGGTTGATACGGGCCAGAACTACCTGCTCAGAAGAATAGGATGGTTTGGCCTTTTTTAGTGCCCGGGCGATCTCTTCCTGGCTCAGCGGCCAGGTCGACAAGCTCAGATGGATGACCCCGCGATCGGAAAGCCAGGCAAGGTCGTTTCGCAGATCGTTATCATTTACTACTAACCCGGCCGCGTAAGCCTGGGCTCCCAATGAGGAAAGCAAGCCCAATGTCACGGCAATGCGCGCAATTTTTATCATTGTACAAGATCCATTTTCAGCCCCGCTGTCGTATCTCAATGAGAATGAGGGGAATACCAAGATAGAAAGCGCTCGCGGCACCAGCTGACTTCACTGTGCAACACCGGCGAGGCAAGTACAGTTACCCTAAGCTGCTTGTCACCCTTATCACATCCACCCAGCTCACAATGTAGGCGAATTTTACCGTACAGGCTATCAATGAGACAGGAAAGTTAGTGTACAGGCGATATCAGCAGCCGCTCCTGACCCCTTTATGAGGATATCTGTTGAGCATCATAGATATCTTATGGCGTTAATCACCCAAAGTGCATCGATTTTTATAGGCATTCAGAGAAGGTATTTGTGCAGCAGCAGGTGGTTTCGGCGACGCTACCGCCCCTGGCTTAACAGCTACCAGCGCACTGACTACCTGAACGGCGTATTTAATCGGCCTGTGGGTGATAAATTGGTCAGGCCTTTATTTTTAGCGGCGTTAAGTCTACGGGATTTCGGTCACAATTGGGAGTCTTACTGCCGAATATCTGCCAATTAATCCCATCCGCTGTTTTATTGGCGAAAAATAAGCGGCCTGCCAATAAAGATTATTTATTGCTCTTAACTACCAAACATCTACCTGGCGCAGCCATGCTGGCATAGACATAGATAACTGTTTGTAAAAAAAGATCTTTTTCATCATGTTTACGTCATTCCAAAATCAGATGATGACGAGACAGTCAACTACAATTTCTAATAGTTTGTCGATATAGAATTATTCATCCAATGTGGAGCAGTGATTTCTGAACGCATTTAAGAAACGTCTGACCACGGCTATATCCACGCAAATTGGCACTAAAAATGTAGTAGCACTGCATTATTTCATAAATATGAATTATCAATTGACTGGCATATAGTAGATTATTTTCTTATTTGTCTAATTAATCGGCGAAAACTTAATTTCCCCTGTAAAACAAATGGCGATTACCAGGCTTGCTTATGCAGATCGGTACGCGTAAAGGGTTTATCCAGTGGTCCCACCGCGGTGGCGATTTGCCCCAGCAGGGACTGAGTCGGCGCTTTATTGCCGCTATGCAACAGGATAAGCGGGACCATCACCAGGCACACGACGCCGCCCCAGGAAATACTCACGCTTTCCGAATGGGTGGTACGTTTTTGCAGCAGCAGGAACAAAGCGCTGCCAGCAGCGCCGAGCAGCAGGCCAGCGATCACTTCCGAGACGGAATGCACATGGATGGCCAGCCGTGAATACCCCACCACAGCGGCCAGAATATAGCCGGTGGCGACGGCTGCTTTTTGCAAACCCGCGGAAAAACGAGCACTAAGCAGCCACAAGAAGATAGGCCAGAAGGCTGCGGAAAGCGCTGAGTGGCCGCTGAAGCCGGTGTAATCCAACTCGCGAATACCCACACCCCAGCCCATAAAGGCCAGTTTGGAGGCGCAGACGATGGCGCCGGTGATGCCGAACAGCAAACTCCACTGCCACGCCAGCAACCGCGACGTTTTACGCAGCATCAGGACAATAAACAGCGCCGCTGCGCTGGGCAGCAAAACGATGCTATCGCCAAAAAATGAGATGAGTTGCCAGTTCATATACCTGTGATCCTTCGATGATGTCCACTGCCGTGCTCAGGGATTATCCGTAATGTCTGTACCAGCTCGCATGCCAATTCATTTCACATTTTTATGCATGCAAGTGAGATGTTTAAAGCGGAAACATGATCGCAGTCAAGTTTTATTTTTGGCTGACGTTGACCGCTTTCCCTGCGCTTTAGGAATTGTCGCACTAAGTGACTATTCACAAAGCATTATTGCCGCTACTCCGACCATTGCACCACAGAGGCCAGAGACAAACTACCAGAAGTCTCCGAAGCCATACGTTTCTTTACAATCGTTATAACATTCACGTTATGAATAATTTCTGCATAACGTTATGAGCGGCGTGGCGAAATACCCCTGCCCTGCCGCCCCCCCTTACGCCGGCGCTCAGGCCAGCAGTTTTTTAATGCTTTCGCGGAATTTGGCGCCTTCTTTCAGGTTACGCATTCCGTAGGTGACGAAGGCCTGCATGTAGCCCATTTTTTTACCGCAGTCATAGCTTTCGCCGGTCATCAGCATCGCGTCAACGGACTGCTTCTTCGCCAGTTCGGCAATGGCATCGGTCAGCTGGATACGGCCCCAGGCGCCTGGCTCGGTACGCTCCAGTTCAGCCCAGATATCTGCCGACAGCACGTAGCGGCCCACTGCCATCAGGTCAGAGTCCAGGGTCTGCGGTTCGTCCGGTTTTTCAATGAACTCGACAATACGCGCCACCTGCCCTTCGGCCACCATTGGCTCTTTGGTCTGGATAACGGAGTATTCGGAGAGATCCCCTGGCATGCGTTTCGCCAGCACCTGGCTGCGGCCGGTCTCGTTAAAGCGAGCGACCATGGCGGCGAGGTTATAGCGCAGCGGGTCCGCGGTGCCGCCGTCGAGAATGATATCCGGCAGCACTACGACAAACGGGTTGTCCCCGACTACCGGGCGGGCGCAGAGGATGGAGTGGCCCAGACCCAGCGGCTGTGCCTGGCGCACGTTCATGATGGTTACGCCCGGCGGGCAAATGGCCTGGACTTCTGCCAGCAGCTGGCGCTTCACGCGCTGCTCAAGCAGGGCTTCCAGCTCGTAGGAGGTATCAAAGTGGTTTTCCACTGCATTCTTCGAGGAGTGCGTCACCAGGACAATCTCTTTGATCCCGGCGGCGACGATTTCGTCAACAATGTACTGAATCATTGGCTTATCAACGATCGGCAGCATCTCCTTAGGAATTGCCTTTGTGGCCGGCAGCATATGCATGCCTAGTCCTGCGACCGGAATAACCGCTTTCAAATTCGCCATATTCATCTTCACCTGTTTGGTTGCAAAACACGCAGTTTTGCAAAATTGTACATGTCACAAATCCATTGGAACTGATAATACACGGATACTGCCCGGGCATCTGCCCGCCAAATTCTTAAATTCACTGTCACCTAAAAGAATACACACAACTTCCTTTTACCAACAGTTTGAAGTGAGAATAATCTTATTCTCCATCAGGATATTCAGCGGCCCGCTTCCCTGCACAGCGCGATGCCGCCGCGAGGCCCGTACATCGCGGCCTTTGGTACGCAGACCCTGCCAGCTGCAGGCTGCGGCGCCCATGTGTGCGTAAAGAATAGATATAGATAATTAATTTCACCAGGCAATATATTTCAGCACAAACAGCCAGATATGGCAGGATAATAACCGTAAACCACGGCAGAGAACTGCGATCGGCACTATTCTGCGCTCACTTCATGATGTGAATTATGCCGATTTTGTGAGCGGGCTTCGCACTTCACCCGGGGATGAGGAAGGGTGCCTACCGTGGAGAACGACGGGACTGCCCGCGCTTTTGCGCCGGGCAGAACGCAGCGGGTTATGGTTCTGATATCAGCAAGCTTATTCCAGCGCGTTCCGCCATATTGTTATTTTTCCGCTGATCTTTTCTGGAACATAATTCTTTTCTGTTCCCTTAATTTGCTGGAAATATATCCACCCCTGGCGGAGTGATATCCGCGTCGTTATTGCATTTTAGACTCATCTTATCCATGATCGTGGTAACACATACCGCAGTCGTACAGGTTTTAATACATATGGAATGGATTGCCGATCCGTCAATCTGGGCAGGTCTCGTCACGCTGGTGGTTATCGAACTGGTGTTGGGTATCGATAACCTGGTTTTCATCGCTATCCTCGCCGAAAAGCTGCCGCCCGCCCAGCGCGACCGCGCTCGTATCACCGGTCTGCTGCTGGCAATGGTCATGCGTCTGCTGCTGCTGGCCTCTATCTCCTGGCTGGTGACCCTGACCAAACCGCTGATTGTTTTTCACGACTTCAGCTTCAGCGCCCGCGATTTAATTATGCTGTTCGGCGGCTTATTCCTGCTGTTTAAAGCTACAGTCGAACTCAACGAACGGCTGGAGGGGAAGGACAGCGATAATCCCACCCAGCGCAGAGGGGCGAAATTCTGGGCCGTGGTGGCGCAGATCGTGGTGCTCGACGCTATCTTCTCGCTCGACTCGGTGATCACCGCCGTCGGCATGGTCGACCACCTGGCGGTGATGATGGCCGCGGTGATCATCGCCATCAGCCTGATGCTGATGGCCAGCAAGGCGCTGACGCGCTTCGTTAACAGCCACCCGACCATTGTCATCCTCTGTCTGAGCTTCCTGCTGATGATCGGCTTCAGCCTGATTGCTGAAGGCTTCAGCTTTATTATCCCGAAAGGCTATCTGTACGCGGCAATTGGCTTCTCGGTCATGATTGAAGCCCTTAACCAGCTGGCGCTGTTTAACCGCCGTCGCTTCCTGTCGGCCAATATGACGCTGCGTCAGCGCACCACCGAGGCGGTGATGAACCTGCTGAGCGGTCAGAAGGAAAAAGCTGAACTGGATGCTGACACGGCGTCTCTGGTCGCCGATCAGGACCATCATCCGCTGTTTAATCCGCAGGAACGGTTGATGATTGAGCGGGTGCTGAACCTTAATCAGCGCAGCGTCAGCAGCATTATGACGTCGCGCCATGATATCGAGCGCATCAACCTCAGCGCACCCGAGGAAGAGATCCGCAGCCTGGTGGAGAAAAATCAGCACACCCGGCTGGTGGTGACCGGTGGGAAAGATAATGAAGACCTGCTGGGAGTGGTTCACGTTATTGACCTGCTCCAGCAGTCCCTGCGCCAGGAGCCGCTGGATCTGCAGGTGCTGGTGCGCCAGCCGTTGGTCTTTCCGGAGGGGTTACCGCTCCTCTCCGCGCTTGAGCAGTTCCGTCAGGCCCGCACCCACTTCGCCTTTGTGGTCGATGAGTTTGGTTCCGTCGAGGGGATTGTGACCCTGAGCGACGTGATGGAGACTATCGCCGGTAATCTGCCCAACGAGGTGGAGGAGATCGACGCCCGGCATGATATTCAGCATCATCAGGACGGTTCGTGGACGGTTAACGGCCATATGCCGCTGGAGGACCTGGTGCAGTACGTTCCGCTGCCGCTGGATGATAAACGGGAGTACCACACCGTCGCCGGTCTGCTGATGGAGTATCTGCAGCATGTGCCGCAGGTGGGGGAGACCATTGAGATTGATGGCTATACCCTGCGCACGCTGCAGGTCGACAGCCATCGGGTGCAGAAGGTGCAGATCGTCCCGCCGGTAAAGCAGGATGAGCTGGATTATGAGGTGTAATCGTCAGGCATAAAACGGCCCGGGGTATCCCGGGCTGTGGGATAGATAATCAAACCCATGCCTGATGGCGCTGCGCTTATCAGGCCTACGGGACAGCGACGCAAACCGGGGGATTACCCCTAGCGTACAACCCAGTCGTTGAGGCGCTGCTTCGCTTCATCCTGTAGCTGTTTCCGCAGGATCTGCTTGACCTACTGGCTGTAACTCAGAGACTTCCTGTCGCCGTAGATGCGCAACGGGATGGCAGTCTGTTTTAGGCGGTCGATTAGTTCGCCCCCCCACTTTCCAGCCCCGAGCACACGCACGTTAAAGCGCATATCGCAGTTCTCTTCATGCAGATCGAACTGCCCTTCGCGGTCATAGCCATCACATCTGACTGCCAGTGATGGCGGAAATCATCCAAGTCAATACGTGTTCCGTAGAATACAGTCAAACCTATTTGTCAACAAGACGCAGCGTCAGTGCGTTACTGAAGTAATGATGAACCGGCTGAGCGGTAAGAAATAAGAAGCTAGACTGAATGCTGACACGACTTCACTGCTCACCGCTTAGCTACATCACTAAATTCTTAACCTTTAGGAACGACATATAATTGAACGGGCGAAGAATCTCAATCAACCCTGAGTCAGCAGTATCATGATCTCCCTTCATGATATCGACCTCAGCGCACGATAGGCGAATATTCACACCTGCTTAATAAGTATTGGTACACCTGCCAGATGATCACAAACGGGACAGATAATGAAGATCTGCTGAGGTGGTTCAACTTATTGACACGCTTCAATAGCTTTTGGCTGAACTGTTTGTGCCGGAAGGGTTACCACTTCTCCCCACTCTGAAACTATTCCTCCCCCGCCCCTTCTAGCTCTGTTGCTAATGGATTTGGTATTATCTGGATTCGGTTCGATCGAGTATAGCGCAACCCTGAATTACATCATTGATGATAATCGTCGTAACCTGACGAATGAAACCAAGGAGATCTTCATCCGTCACGATATTCAATACTAAATACGTTATTCATGGACGGTAAAAATCCCAATGTAGCAGGATAAAACGTTAGTTACACATCGTCGAAGTTCTGCTAATGAAGTATCGGTAATATACTCTAAAGACGGATAGAAAAAATCGAGATTTACAACGGCACGCTGCATACATCGCAGATTGAGAACCATCGATGCAGAAATTAAAAGTTATTTCTTAAAAATATTGTGAATAGTCATTGGCGTTTTATAAATTGAATTTGACGTATCATTTTAGTTCGACCACACTCCTAACTTATAAATTTAACCGTACTTTATAGCTCAAAAAAAACACTCTGAAGTTTGAATTATCATTTTTACCTTTTAAATATACTTAAAATAAAAGACTTGACTCAAACATTATCCTCTCAACTTAATTAACATCATAATCAGGAAAAAGAAAATAAAAGTGGTAACAAAAATCTTTCTTATTGGCATGCGAGTCTCTAAGTAAACCATATTAAATAGTAGAATTTAATTTCCACATAGAAAAACCAATTAATAAACAAGCAACTAAATAAACAATAACAGGTTAGGCCTTATCGATTTTAAATAAACTCGATAAGGCCAATGATAAATTATCAATTTTTACCGTGGATATATCCTTTTGCGCCAGCAATTATTATAAAGAGTATTATCACAGATGCAGCATTACCGATAGCTAATAGATATCTTGCAACTATTGACTCTGCTAAAATAAACAAGACCAAACTAATTATAGTCGCATCAATTGAGTTTGGCTTAAAACGAACCCTACGGATAGATTCTTTCATAGCCAGTATTAGTCGAATCAAAACAATAAGCAATGATATAAAACCAACTTCAGCTATTGATACGATATAACCATTATCTACCGCTGAAATAAACTCGCTAAGCCATTCATTACGAAACCCGCCACCCCAAACGAATGGTATGTTCATTGTAAAAAATTGAGAAATAACCATTAGCCAAAGGTCTTGACGTCCTGAAAAACCGCTACCTATTCCTCTTTGAGCACTGTTGAGATCCATTATCATAGATAAGCGTTCAATAAATTCAGGATTAAAAAAAACCACATATAAACATGCTAAAACAACGCCCAAAACAAACAATAAAATCAGTTTAAAATTTGCTCTATATACTAATAAGTAGCCGATAACCAAAGCCAATACTAATGCTACCAATCCACCTCGCGATGAGGTAGAAAGTATAATCAACGTACCCAAAGCTGCGGTAAAATAAAATATTAATTTTCCAATTATTTTTTCTGATGAAGCCTGAAAAATAGACAATATAACGAAGACAGCCATTGTGTGAGCTATTAAATTTGGATGGGTCATAAATGGACCTGTTGATCTATCATCAATAGTAATAGAATCTCCAGTTGCAGTTAAAGCCCCACCTATTTTAAATCCTGATGCAACAATATAAATCAATACGGAAATGCTACCTCCATATGCAAAACTACGCAGCAATTCAGCCATTGAATATTTTTGAAGGATAATTACTATTGATATCCAAGTTAGTAAAAAAACTAAGGCATACAATGAACTTTGCATGTCTTGTGATAATGTTGACCCTATCAAAGCCAACAAAGTAATTAATGCTCCTGAAGCTACAGATACTCCAGCATACTTCGATAAGCCTTTTACTTTACCTGTAAACAATAAAAAAAAAGCCAAAAATATTATTGCAAGCGAAGGGACATATTGAGCGACTTGCGTAAGCGTGTTAAGGTTGCCATAGCAAGATGCAAGCGCTATAGTCAATACAAAATAGACGCTTAAACTTGCATTTTTACCTGTCTCAATTGGAGCAGAAACTTGCCTAGGTTCCATCATTTACAACTCCGAGATAAAAATATGTTTAACATTAATATATTAAAGGTTTTGATTACTATAACAACGACTTTTTATGGAGGTATTGTTTCCTACGCCTCAAGCAATGAGGTCAATTTCTGTTCTGATAAAACGCCCCCCAGACAAGCCTATCAAAACGGTCAAACTAACGCCATTATTGCGTTTTGCCCTACTGTAAAAGATATATCTATAGGAAGGGACTCTACACATAAACTTTACTCTGGTCAATGGTATATGAGATCTTCTCCTGATATGAGTCATTATTCCCAATCATCTGAGGGTTTAAACATTGCGTTAGGAGGATCATTATCAACAGTTAATGCGCACTCACAACCAGGCTCATTACCTTTAATTTCAGGCGCTAATGGCTTTTATATCGAATTCATAGCAAAGATAGATAATAACTCTAAAGATCACTGGCCAGCTCTATGGCTCAATCCTGTAGAACATAACGCTAATGAAAACGATAGACACATCACATTTGGACAAAACTACCAACATTGGATGGAATTGGACGTTGATGAAGGCGGTTTTCAGGATGGTATGTTTGGAACTGTTATAGAATGGTATGGGAATCATCCCAATTATCATAAGAAACAAAACGCACATCCTAAGCAATCTTTAGTTATAGATCGGACACAATTTCATACTTTCTCTGCTTTTTATGATCCTGAGACGCATAGTGTAACTTGGTGGTTAGATAATAATTTGTATAACAAAACAACAGCCCCCCAAATTGGTTCCAAATTAAATTACTATATCATTATGAGTGCTCAATCTCATGGTCGAAATATTCCGTATAAGTTAACTGTTAAAAGAGTCAGAGTTTTCACTTCCAAGTAAGAATGGACTCCTATCATATGTACCTCTGGGTTTAAAATTACAGCTTATCGAGCAGCTTCTTGGCGTCTTTGCTCTCTTTGCTGCCTTTATTACGCTCAACCCAGTCGTTGAGGCGCTGCTTCGCTTCATCCTGTAGCTGTTTGCGCAGGATTTGATCGACCTGCAGACTGTAGCTCAGCGACTGCCAGTCGCCGTAGATGCGCAGCGGGATGGCGGTCTGTTTCAGGCGGTCGATAAGTTTGCCCTCCCCTTTCCAGCCGCCGAGCACGCGCACGTTAAAGCGCATATCGCAGTTCTCTTTCTGCAGATCAAGCTGACCTTCGCCGGTCATCGCCATCACGTCGGACTGCCCCTGCAGGCGGTTCAGCGTCACCAGCCCGTTATCCAGCGTCAGCTGGCTGCTCACGGAATCCAGGCGGGTGGCATTGTCGTAATTCTCCTGCGCCCGCACGTTGGTGCTGCGCTCCACGGCCTGCTGCACCAGCTGCTGGAAATTCAGCCCCTCGGTACGGGTATCGGCCATCTGCAGCTGAGCCTGCCCCTGCCAGTGACGGCGGAAATCATCCGCGTCAATGCGCGTTCCGGAAAACTCGCCAGTCAGCGACAGCTTGCCGGTCAGGTTTAATGAATAGGTAAAGGCTTTGATCAGCGAACCGATCTCCACATTCTGCAGCGCCGGCTGGAACGCCGCCTGCGGCGTGTCGCCACGGGCATCCAGAGTGCCGGGGAGAGAGAGCTGCCCGCCGTCGAGGTTGCCCTGCATTTTGCTGACCGTCAGCAGCCCCTGCTGGTTGCTGATTTCACTCTGCACCTGGGTGAAGTTCAGGCCGCGCCACTGCAACTGGTCGGCGCTCAGGGCCATCCGGCCGTTAAAGCCGCGCAGGCTCTGGTAATCTTCGCGCTCATCGCTGTCGGCGATCACCGGACGCAGCGGTCGCGTCTGGCTCTGGCCCTGCTGGCTGGCGCTGCTGTCGGTCGCTGGCGAGGAGGGCGCCAGCAGGCTGTCGAGATTCAGGGTGGTCGCGTGGAGATCCAGCGACCAGTCCGGGCGATCCCCCAGCACCACGCTGCCGTTACCGGTAAGGGTGCTGCCGCTGGCCATCAGATTCAGGTTTTCAAAGCGCAGGGTTTTGCCATCTTCCTGCCAGCTGGCCTGCAGGCTGCCCTGGCCATTAATGCCATCAGGGGGCAGCTCGGCGCCGCGCAGCTGCCAGCTTAGCTGGCTAAAATCGGCTTTTAAGGAGTGGGGATAGTCGCCGCCCTGCACGGTAGCGGAGAAGCTCAGCGCCAGGTCGCGCTGGTCGCGGTTGATCCGGCCGGAGAAGTCGACGGTGGCCCGGTGATTCTCATCCTGCTCCATTTGCAGGCGGATATCACGCACAGTGACCTGCTCGCCGTTCTCATGCTGGAAGAAGAGCACGCTGTCGGCCACCTGCAGCTGGCGCACGTCGTAGGACCACCCACGGTCCTCCGGGGCCTGCGGCAGGGTGTTGTCATGCGGCACCACCGGCGCAGCGCTATCGCGAACCGCTTCGGTTTTCGGGGTCAGCTGGATCACCGCCCCCTTGAGCATCACCTGCTTCACCTGCAGCTGGTGCGACAGCAACGGCAGCAGCGCCACGTCGAGGCGCATGTTGTCGGCGCGGATCACCGGCTCTTCAGCGCCCCGGGCGGTCAGCGTCATGCGTCCGCTGAGAATGCTGAGCTGCGGCCAGACATGCCAGCGCAGCGGGCCATCGAGTTCAAGCTGATAACCGCTGCGCTCTGCCACCTCATGCACCATATAGGCGCGAAAATCGTTGGGATTGACCAGCAATACCAACGAGGTAAGCCCGGCGACAATGACCGCCAGCAGGATCATCAGCGTTGTCAGTATTCGTCTCATGGCACCCTCAGCAACACCCCGTTGACGTTATCAATCCTTGTCGATTCGGCTCGCCACCGCGCCCTGCTGGTCGCGATATTTGGCGTCTTCACGGCGGTTATACGGCCGGGCCGCCGGGCCCGATAATGGCTCAAAGCTTAGCGCGCCGATAGGCATTCCCGGGCGCAGCGCCAGCGGCAGTTTGCCGGAGTTGTAGAACTCAAGCACGATGCAGCCGGACCAGCCCGGGTCGATGCGGTGCGCGGTAACGTGCACCATCAGCCCCAGCCGCGCCAGTGAGGAGCGTCCGTCCAGCCAGCCCACCAGATCGGCAGGCAGGGTGACTGACTCATAGGTCACCGCCAGCGCCAGTTCGCCCGGATGCAGGAAAAAGGCCTCCCCTTCCGGCAGGACAATCTCTTCGCTCATCACGCGGTCCAGCGCGGCGCTGACCTCGGCCTTCGGACCGCTTAAATCGATAAACGGCGCCGTGTGGCCGCGGAAGGTGCGGAATTTATTACCCAGCCGTACATCAACCGTCGCGCCATTAATACGCTCAACGGGTGGGCGCGGATTGATGGCGAGTCGCCCTTCATCCAACCAGGCTTCGATATCTCGGTCACACAGACGCATGGGCTTTCTCCTTATAAGGCTGCTTCCCGCACGCTTCGCGGCGGAGAGGGCAACAGGGCTACTCTTTGCACGTTACACAATTCGGCCAGGTTATTCAAAGAACTGACTGATTTTGGCCTTCAGAATATCAATCGCGATGCGGTTTTTGCCGCCGCGCGGCACGATGATGTCGGCATACTGCTTCGACGGTTCAATAAACTGCAGGAACATCGGGCGCACAGTCTTCTGGTACTGGGCCATCACCGAGTCCATGGAGCGGCCGCGCTCGTTAACGTCGCGCTTAATACGGCGCATCAGGCAAATATCGAGCGGGGTGTCGACGAAAATAGAGAAGTTAAGCTCGTTACGCAGGCGCGCGTCGGTCAGCAGCAGGATCCCTTCAAGAATGATCACCTTCTTCGGCTCGACGTGAATGGTGTTCGGCGTGCGGGTATGCTCGACGTAGCTATAGACCGGCAGTTCAATCGGCTGGCCGCTTTTCAGCATCTGCAGGTGCTGGAACAACAGACTGTGGTCCATTGAGCTCGGGTGGTCATAGTTGGTTTTGACGCGCTCTTCCATCGACAGATGACTTTGATCTTTGTAATAGCTGTCTTCCGGAATGACGCCAATATGTTCGTCGCCAACTTGTTCACGCAATTCGCGATAGAGAGTACTGGCAATAAGACTTTTGCCAGAAGCCGATGCGCCGGCGATACCTACAATGACGCACTGATGGGACATATCAGTCATAAATTTTTGCGACCTGATTAACCTGGATAGAGATGGAGGGTGGCGGCGGACCGCCAAACGCGGCAATTATAGGGATTTCAGCGTCCCGATACCAGTGGTATGCGCCCCGGACGGCTATTCCGCCGCCGGGATCCAGTCATCGGTATACCAGATATGCAACAGCGCATACGATCGCATCGGCTGCCAGCGACGGGCATAGCGAGCGATGGCGGCCGGGGTCATTCCCGGAAAGCGCTGTTTAATCAGGTAATCATCCGGCAAAAAGATATCTTTCGCCTGCCAGCCGCGCAGAGCAAAGTAGTTTGCCGTCCAGCGGCCAATCCCGGGCAGGCTCTGCAGTTGACGCAGCCCGGCGTCGATGTCCGCTGGCGCCGTCAGGGGCAGCTCGCCGCTGAGCGCCGCCCGGGCGAGGTGGATCAGCGCCTCCGCGCGCCGAAGCGGCATTCCCAGCGCCTTCAGCGCCTGCGGGTCGGCCCGGGACAGCGCCTCTGGCGTCGGGAACAACACATAGCAGGGCGCCTCCGCCAGCGGTTCGCCCCAGCCAGCCGCCACTTTGGCAGTGAGCCGGGCGGCCATCGCCACGCTCACCAGCTGGCCCAGCACCGCCCGCACCGCCTGTTCGAAGGCATCCAGCGCCCCCGGCAGGCGCAGTCCCGGCCGCGCCTCGGCCAGAGAGCCCAACGCCCCGGCGACCTGCCGCGGGTCGCAGGCTAAATCAAACAGCTGGCCAATTCGCGCATAGCAGATCTCCGCCACCGGTTGCAGCCCCGGGGAGAGGGTCACCCGCAGGCCCTGCGCCTCCTCGTCCGGTGCCAGATGAATCAGCCCGCGATGCCCTTCAATGCCAAAGCTGCGGCTATAGCCTCCTTCATCAAAGCGCTCGACGCCGGCGACAGCACGCGCCTGCAGAAAACCAACCATCCACGCCCAGTCGTAAGGCGGGGTCCAGGGTAACAGCTCCATAAGCTCTCCTTTATATAGCGTTTCAATGATAGTCGCCCTTGACCGTCTGCGCCTTGCTTTTAAATTCCAGTTGTCGGCTTGGCGACGATCCGCTAAAGTCGCCCCCCTTCTTCACCGGCATGGGGATTTTGCAGACGATGTTTATTGGTTTTGACTACGGCACCGCCAACTGTTCGGTGGCCGTGATGCGGGAAAACACCCCTCAGCTGTTGACACTGGAAAACGGCAGCGCGCTGCTGCCCTCGATGCTCTGCGCGCCAACGCGCGAAGCGGTCAGCGAGTGGCTCTATCGCCATCATGACGTCCCCACCCACAGCGATGAAAACCAGGCGCTGCTGCGCCGGGCCATTGCCGCCAACCGCGACGAAGACATCGAGGTGCTGCGCAACAGCGTGCAGTTCGGTCTCGCCTCGCTGCATCAGTATGTTGAAGATCCGGAAGAGGTCTACTTCGTTAAATCGCCAAAATCCTTCCTCGGCGCCAGCGGGCTGAAGCCGCAGCAGGTGGCCCTGTTTGAAGACCTGGTCTGCGCCATGATGCTGCACATCAAACTGCAGGCTGAGAGCCAGCTGCCCGAGCAAATCGACCAGGCGGTGATTGGCCGACCGATTAACTTCCAGGGCCTCGGCGGCGGCGACGCGAACGCCCAGGCGCAGGGGATCCTTGAGCGGGCGGCTCTCCGCGCCGGTTTCCGCGATGTGGTCTTCCAGTTTGAACCGGTTGCCGCCGGGCTCGATTTCGAAGCCACCCTCAATGAAGAAAAACGGGTGCTGGTCGTAGATATCGGCGGTGGGACCACCGACTGTTCCTTGCTATTGATGGGCCCGCAGTGGCGAGAGCGCGCCGACCGCCAGCAGAGCCTGCTCGGCCACAGCGGCTGCCGCATCGGCGGCAACGACCTCGACATTGCCCTGGCCTTCAAATGCCTGATGCCCCTCCTCGGCATGGGCGGCGAAACGGAGAAAGGCACCGCGCTGCCGATCCTCCCGTGGTGGAACGCGGTGGCCATCAACGACGTGCCGGCGCAGAGTGATTTCTACAGCACCGCCAACGGCCGTCTGCTTAACGATCTGCTGCGCAGCGCCCGGGATGCCGACAAGGTGGCTCTGCTGCTGAAGGTCTGGCGCCAGCGTCTCAGCTATCGTCTGGTGCGCAGCGCCGAAGAGAGCAAAATCGCCCTCTCCAGCGCCGCCAGCGTCGAAACCGCGCTGCCGTTTATTCAGGACGAGCTGGCCACCGCCATCGCCCAGCAGGGTCTGGAAGCGGCGCTGGATCAACCGTTGACCCGCATTATGGAACAGGTGCAGCTCGCGCTCGACAGCAGCCAGACCACCCCGGACGTGATCTATCTTACCGGCGGCAGCGCCCGCTCGCCGCTGATCAAAAAGGCGCTGACCGCCCAGCTGCCGGGTATTCCGCTGGCCGGTGGCGATGATTTTGGCTCGGTAACCGCCGGGCTGGCCCGCTGGGCGCAGGTGGTTTTCCGCTAACCCCAGCCCACCGCCGCCGCGCAGCAGGTCTGTCCTGATCGTGGCGCTGCAGATTACGCTGGAATATTCCTGGTCTCCCACGCAAAATGGCCTGTTCGTCCGGACAGGCCTGTCCACTCTTCCCCACTTCCGGGGGCGTATTATCCATACCGTAGCCAGATGTCTGCGGTCTGTATCGTTGGCATGCCGCAAGGGGGCGTGATTGAAAAGGGTGTCTGCGATCTTCGCAGCGGTCCGGCGTTGCCGGCCGCGGTTCCTGGCAGGCTGGCTGCTCAGCTGTGGATTACTCTTGCTGCTGGTCGCCCCGCAGGCGCAGGCGGCGACGCGCCAGGTGGGCATTGATATTCCGGTCCAGTGGTACGCGGACGCCAGCGGCCAGATGACCATCGATCGCTTCGCCGCCCTGCCCACAGACCAGCTCGCCACCACCCGGCAGATCCCCTCCTTTGGTTATTCGCGAAAAACCTGGTGGCTGCGCAGCGAGCTGCCGGGAACGTGGTTTGCCGGGGAGCCGCGCTGGCTGCAGCTGGGCCCCTCTTTTGTCGACCATCTGACCATTTACTACCGGCCTCTGGGCAGCGATGCCCCCTGGGAACAGCGCACCTTTGGCGACCGCGACGTCGCCCGCGAGAGCGACCTGCACTACCGGGAAAGCGTGCTGATTATCCCCCCGCCGCCAACCGCCGCCGGCTATGAGGTGGTCTTTCGCCTGCACAGCACCAGCACCCTGATCCTGCTGGCCTCGCTCTCTTCGCCGCAGGAATTTGTACAACGGGCGACCGCCGACACCGCTTTCTGGAGCTTCTATTTCGGCCTGGCCGCCGTCGCCAGCGGCGTGGCGCTGTGGCTGGCGCTGGCCCTGCGCCGGCGTCTGCTGTGGGGCATCTGTCTTTTCTCGCTCAATTATCCGCTGGTGGCCGCCCTGCACGGCTTCCCGGAGTGGTTTTTCGGCCACGCGGCGCTGCCGTTCCAGGACTTCATGATCAGCAGCCTCTCCCTGTTCAGCTATGCTACCGCCCTCTGGCTGCACAGCGAGATTTTTGATTTGAAGAAGAATATGCCGCGGCTTCATCAACTACTGATCGCCGCGGTGGTCCTCAACCTGGTGCTGCAGGTCAGTATTCCGCTCGGGTTTTACGGCTTCGCGATGCAGATTGAAGGGGTGATCTTCATCATTATCACCCCGGTGCTGCTGTTCACCTCCTGGTGGCTGTGGCGCAAAAAAGCCATCGACCGTAACACCCTGCTGCTGGGTCTGCTGCCGCCGTTCTACGTCGCCGCCGCGGTGCTGGTGCAGTTGTCTATCCACGGGATAATCCCGTTCCATATGGCGATCTATTCCCTCTGGCAGTATGCGCTGATCGTCCACATCATTACGGTGCTGATCATTGCCATCCTGCGGGTGCGCGCTGAAAACCGCCAGCTGGAGCAGAAGCAGCGCCTGGCGCGTGAGCTGCAGATTGAGCGTGAAGCCAGCTTCCATCAGCGACAGTTTATGGGCATGGTAGCGCACGAATTCCGCACGCCGCTGGCGGTGATCCAGGCGGCGCTGGAAAATCTCCGCCTCTCGGCCGCCTCGGCCAGCCAGGAGGCGCGCTTCGATCGCATCGGGCGCGCCGCCACCCGTCTGGTGCAGCTCACCGATAACTGCCTTGCCGACGCCCGGCTCGCCTCACACGACCTGCACGTCGATCGCCAGCAGACCGCCCTGCTGTCGGTGATCAACATGGCCGCCTCGGTGGTGGCCATCTCCCACGACCATTACCTGAACATCCGCCATCACGGCGCGGTGGAAAGCCCGCAGTTGCAGGCCGATGCCGGCCTGCTGTGCATCGCCATCGCCAATCTGCTGGATAACGCGGTGAAGTATTCGCCCCCCGGTGAAATCGCCATCGATATCCGCTCCGAAGCCGGGCATACCGAGCTGCGCATTCGCGACCACGGCCCGGGCCTGCCCGACGGGCAAGCGGAACTGATCTTTGAGCGCTACCGCCGCGGCGAGCACACGTCGCCGGTGCCGGGCGGCACCGGTCTCGGACTGTATGTTGCGCGTCAGATCGTGCAGGCTCATGATGGCAAACTGTGGCTGGCCGAGCATGGCCCGGACGGCTGCACCTTTATTCTCACCCTCCCGACAGTTGCTTAAGAGGAGAACGACGTATGGCTTTACGGCTGGCGATAATTGAAGATAACGCCGATCTGCTGGATGAACTGCTGGCCTGGCTGGGCTATCGCGGCTTCGAGGTGTGGGGCTCGCGCAGCGCCGAAGCCTTCTGGCGACAACTGCATAGCCATCCGGTGGACATCGTGCTGATTGATATCGGCCTGCCCGGGGAAGATGGCTTCAGCGTGCTGAGCTACCTGCATGAGCTGGGGCATTACGGTCTGGTGGTGGTCAGCGCCCGCGGCCAGCAGCAGGATAAACTGCAGGCGCTCAGCCTTGGGGCCGATGCTTACCTGATTAAGCCGGTTAACTTCGCCCACCTTGCGGAGACCCTCACCGCCCTTGGCGCCCGCCTGCAGCAGGATCGACCCGCCGCCCTTCCATCGGAGGCGCCCGGCACCGCGTCATCCGCCGCCACCGGACTGTGGCGTCTGCATGAGGATAAACTGATTTCTCCCGATGCCCGGACGCTGGAGTTAACCCAGCAGGAGTACCGTCTGGTGGAGCTGTTAATGCGCAATCGCAACGAGGTGTGCAGCAAGCTGGACCTCCATGCCTGCCTGTTTTCCCACGACAGCGAGCCTGACCTGCACCGCATCGACGTGGTGATTAGCCGCCTGCGCCATAAGGCGCGCCAGCAAGGGATCCACCTGCCCGTACGAGCGATCTTTGGCAAAGGACTGGCGTTTATTTCCTGATCGAAAGCGCGATCTGGCCGCTGCGCGGGGTGTGAATAACTCGCAAGTGTTAATTTTTCTCATTTTCTGAGAGAAATGAGAGGAATGAGACTGACGACGCGCTTAAGAACTTTCTTATAGTGCTAGCACATCAGGATGATGTCGTATGATTTTCAGTGGACAGGAAAACATATAACAAAACGTAATAGCCGTTCGCGGTAAATTCTGACACCATGCAACACAAACAAGGTAAAAACGATGGCCATGCAAACGTGGTTAATATTATTGCTATGCATATTTTTCTTCAGCATCTCTGTATACAGTTTTATTTCCTATCTAAAAGACAGGAGACGGCAGAAGTTTACGTTTAACGATAAGCGTTCGACGCGTCGTAAATAATTCACTTTATAATAATTAAAAACGATTACAGGTACGTTTATAAAATCAACACACCGCATACGCCCGGAGGATTTGTCACAGCATGGCGTTATGTTTTGCATAAGGAAATAACGCCATGAGAAACATTAATGTCACCATCAATACCCGCAACACCTTTGTACGTGAATCGCTGGTCGCCATGGTTAATGATCTCTCCCGGGACGATATGCGGGCCCGTTTCTCCTGGCGCAATAACGACCTGTCAGACGAAGATATTATTATATGCGAAGTGATCCCTGGTGAAATCTATCTGTGCAATACCCTGATTAAAAACAGAAAAAAAGGCAGCTCCCTGATTATCCTCCACAGCTACGACCAGCTGCCGGAAGACGATTTCATGATTAATTGCCTGAAAGGAGTCATTTTTGTCTCGCTGAAAACGGCCAGTATTCCACAACTGCTGGCGATCATTAAAAGCGAACTACAGCATTGTATGGACCCGTCGGCCACTGACGCCACGAGCCGGGAACTGAGCTGCGCCAGCTGCCCGCATCGTGTCCTGTCGCGGTCGCAGACCGCTGTGGTGCACGGTATTCTTGAAGGGCTGGACATGAGTAAAATCGCCGCCCTGCAGCGCGTCAGTCCCCGCACCGCCGCTTACCATAAGAATAAGATTATGGAAAAATACAGCCTGAATAATAATCACGACTTTTTCCAGTTTATGAATCTGTTACGTGAGCGCTGGTAGGCAAATAGCGAACAGAAGAGAATAAGATATTCCCATAGTGATATTGTCTGGAATCCGAAAATAGCCGCAGGATGCTAAAAAAGCGCCAGCGCTGCCGAACATAACGTTAAACTCTGACGCTTCCTCGGTATAAAGACGTTACCGCGCGTTTTTATATAAGAAAAAAGACTAGTTACGAGGAAAACTGATACTTCGTCACATTACCCCTGACGTGCCTGTCAGGGGTCTTTTTTTTCCGTGCGGAATGGCGCCCTTTGTGAAAGGGCGCGGCAGGATCAGGCTTCCGCTTTCTCGGCTTCCCAGTCCGGCTGTGCTTCCTCGTCGGTCAGCAGACCTTCGTTTTTCGACAGCATGGCGGTGGCGATGCCGTTACCCAACACGTTGATGGCGGAGCGCCCCATGTCGAGGAAATGGTCGATACCCATCAGCAGCAGGATCCCGGCAACCGGAATATTGAAGCTGGGGATCGTGGCCGCCAGCACCACCAGCGCCGAGCGCGGCACCCCGGCGATGCCTTTCGAGGCCAGCATCAGGGTCAGCATCATGACCGTAATCTCGCTAAAGCTCAGCGGTACGTTATAGGCCTGAGCGATAAACATCGCGGCGAAGGAGCAGTAGACCATCGAGCCCACGAGGTTGAACGAGTAGCCAATGGGCAGGACGAACGAGACGATATTGCGCGAGCAGCCAAACTTCACCAGCCGCTCAAGGGTCTTCGGATAGGCCGCTTCGGAGCTGCTGGTGGTAAACGCGACCAGCACCGGGTCCTTCAGCATGTTCAGCAGACGGAAGACCTCTTTTTTCAGCACCATATAGCCAACGGCGATCAGTACCGCGCTGGTCAACAGCACCGCCAGGTAGTAACCGCCGATGAACGAAGCATAGTTGAGCAGGATCCCCAGCCCCTGGGAGGCAATCACCGACGAAATGGCGGCAAAGATAGCCAGCGGCGCAACGTACATCACATAGCCCGTCACCTTCAGCATAATGTGCGACACCACATTGAGGGCCGCCACCAGCGGGGCATTAAACTTCTCGCCCAGCGACGCGCCGGCGATGCCAAAGAACATCGAGAACACCACAATCTGCAGGATCTCGTTGTTGGCCATCGCCTCGGTGATGCTGGTGGGGATGGTGTGCGACAGGAAACCTTTCAGGCTCATGCCGCTGACCGCCAGGCCGGTATCCACCGCCTCTTTCGGCACCGCCAGGTTTAACCCGGCGCCCGGGTGCTGGAAAGTGACGATCACCAGCCCGACGAGAATGGATAATACCGAGGAGGTGATGAACCACACCATCGCCTTCCCGCCTACCCGGCCAATGGTCGCCGTCTCGCCGAGACGCATAATGCCGACCGTCAGGGTGCTGAATACCAACGGCGCGATGACCATTTTGATCAACCGCAGAAACAGATCGGTCAGCAGCGTAATGTTGTCCGCCCAGGCGGAGATGGTGGTCGGCGTCGCGTAGGCATGGATAGCCGCGCCGGAGAGGATCCCCATCAGCATAAAAATGACGATGAAGAGCGTGAGTTTGTTTGCGTTTGCCACAGCAATGACCCCTGATTATTTAACACGTTGATTTTTAAGTGCATATGTTGTTATTATGAAAATGCACTGATTTATTCACCGCATAAATCTAATTAAAGCCCTCCCGGATACAACTATTTTTTACTTTTTTAAACTAAAAGTTGATATCACCCCGGAAATCTCCAACGAGACCGCCCGGCGTCGCGGCGGTTATCCAGACATTTCTCAACCTTCTTTTCATAATTCCTCCATTTTTACGGCCCCTTCCCTCACTAAACTAGTATCATTCAGCGAAACGCTTCAGGATGAGACCGTAAACTAATGAAAGGCAGTAACATACGTCGTTGGGGCGCCGCGCTGGCGGTAGTGATTATCGCCGGAGCCGCCTACTGGTTCTGGCACGATCGTGGCACGAGCGGCAGCAGCGCTCCCGCAGCAGGACAAGGCCCGCAGGGGCCGGGCGGCGCGCGTCATGGCCGTTTCGGCGGCGCGCTGGCGCCGGTGCAGGCGGCGACCGCGACCGAACAAGCGGTGCCACGCTATCTCACCGGGCTGGGTACCGTGACGGCGGCCAATACCGTGACCGTGCGCAGCCGGGTCGACGGCCAGCTGCTGAGCCTTCACTTCCAGGAGGGACAGCAGGTCAAAGCCGGCGACCTGCTGGCGCAGATCGACCCCAGCCAGTTTAAAGTCGCCCTCGCCCAGGCGCAGGGTCAGCTGGCGAAAGATAACGCCACCCTGGCGAACGCCCGCCGCGATCTCGCCCGTTACCAGCAGCTGGTGAAAACCAACCTCGTCTCCCGCCAGGAGCTCGACACCCAGCAGTCGCTGGTGGTGGAATCCGCTGGCACCGTAAAGGCCGATGAAGCCGCCGTCGCCAGCGCCCAGCTGCAGCTCGACTGGACCCGCATCACCGCGCCGATTGATGGCCGCGTCGGCTTAAAGCAGGTGGATATTGGCAACCAGATCTCCAGCGGAGATACCACCGGGATTGTGGTTCTCACCCAGACGCACCCGATCGATGTGGTCTTCACCCTGCCGGAAAACAGCATCGCCACGGTGGTGCAGGCGCAGAAAGCGGGCAAAGCGCTCAGCGTCGAAGCCTGGGATCGCACCAATAAGCAGAAAATCAGCGTCGGCGAGCTGCTGAGTCTCGACAACCAGATCGATGCCACCACCGGGACCATTAAGCTGAAGGCGCGCTTCAGCAATCTGGATGACGCGCTGTTCCCCAACCAGTTCGTTAACGCCCGCCTGCTGGTGGATACCGAAGAGAACGCGGTGGTGATCCCCGCCGCCGCCCTGCAGATGGGCAACGAAGGGCATTTTGTGTGGGTGCTGAACGATGAGAACAAGGTCAGCAAACACAGCGTGACGCCCGGCATCCAGGACAGCCAGAAAGTGGTCATCAGCGCCGGGCTTTCTGCCGGGGATCGCGTGGTCACTGACGGGATTGACCGCCTGACCGAGGGGGCGAAGGTGGAAGTTGTCACCGCCAGCGGCAGCGAGCAGGCGCAGCCCGCTCCGCGCCAGAGCGGTAAACACGGAGCGCGTTCCTGATGCAGGTGTTACCCCCAGGCCGCACCGGCGGCCCGTCCCGGCTGTTTATTATGCGTCCGGTCGCCACCACTTTGCTGATGGTGGCGATCCTGTTAGCCGGGATCATCGGCTACCGCTTCCTGCCGGTCTCCGCCCTGCCGGAGGTCGATTACCCGACCATCCAGGTGGTTACCCTCTATCCGGGCGCCAGCCCGGACGTGGTGACCTCCGCTATCACCGCCCCGCTGGAGCGCCAGTTCGGCCAGATGTCCGGCCTTAAGCAGATGTCGTCGCAAAGCTCTGGCGGCGCCTCGGTAGTCACGCTGCAGTTCCAGCTGACCCTGCCGCTGGACGTCGCCGAGCAGGAAGTGCAGGCGGCCATTAACGCCGCCACCAACCTGCTGCCGAGCGATCTGCCCAACCCGCCGGTGTACAGCAAGGTGAACCCGGCGGATCCGCCGATCATGACCCTCGCCGTCACCTCCTCCGCGATCCCGATGACCCAGGTAGAGGACATGGTGGAGACGCGGGTGGCGCAGAAGATCTCCCAGGTTTCCGGCGTCGGTCTGGTGACCCTCGCCGGCGGCCAGCGCCCGGCGGTGCGGGTGAAGCTTAACGCCCAGGCCATCGCCGCCCTCGGCCTGACCAGCGAAACCGTGCGCACCGCTATCACCAGCGCCAACGTTAACTCGGCGAAAGGCAGCCTCGACGGCCCGGCCCGCGCGGTGACGCTTTCCGCTAACGATCAGATGCAGTCCGCTGAGGATTACCGCCGGCTGATTATCGCTTATCAGAACGGGGCGCCGATCCGTCTCGGCGATGTCGCCAGCGTCGAACAAGGGGCCGAAAACAGCTGGCTCGGGGCGTGGGCCAACCAGCAGCGGGCCATCGTGATGAACGTCCAGCGCCAGCCGGGGGCCAACATCATCGACACCGCCGACAGCATTCGCCAGATGCTGCCGCAGCTCACCGAGAGCCTGCCGAAATCGGTGAAGGTGCAGGTCCTCTCCGACCGGACTACCAATATTCGCGCCTCGGTGCGCGACACCCAGTTTGAGCTGATGCTGGCCATCGCCCTGGTGGTGATGATCATCTATCTGTTCCTGCGCAATGTCCCGGCGACCATTATTCCCGGCGTCGCGGTGCCGCTGTCGCTGGTGGGCACTTTCGCGGTGATGGTGTTCCTCGACTTCTCGATCAACAACCTGACGCTGATGGCCCTGACCATCGCCACCGGCTTTGTGGTGGATGATGCCATCGTGGTGATCGAGAACATCTCGCGCTATATCGAAAAAGGCGAGAAGCCGCTGGCCGCCGCGCTGAAAGGCGCGGGGGAAATCGGCTTCACCATTATCTCCCTTACCTTCTCGCTGATCGCGGTGCTGATCCCGCTGCTGTTTATGGGCGATATCGTCGGCCGTCTGTTCCGCGAATTCGCCGTCACCCTTGCCGTCGCTATTCTTATCTCGGCGGTGGTCTCCCTGACCCTGACGCCGATGATGTGCGCCCGCATGTTAAGCCACGAATCGCTGCGCAAGCAGAACCGTTTCTCCCGGGCCAGCGAGCGTTTCTTCGACCGAGTGATCGCCGTCTATGGCCGCTGGCTGAGCCGGGTGCTGAACCATCCATGGCTGACGCTCGGCGTCGCGCTGAGCACCCTGGCGCTGTCGATAATCCTGTGGGTCTTTATCCCGAAAGGCTTCTTCCCGATCCAGGATAACGGCATTATTCAGGGCACCCTCCAGGCGCCGCAGTCGGTCTCTTTCGCCAGCATGGCCGAGCGCCAGCGGCAGGTGGCCAGCATTATCCTTAAGGATCCGGCCGTGGAGAGCCTGACCTCGTTCGTCGGCGTCGACGGCACCAACCCGGCGCTGAACAGCGCCCGTCTGCAGATCAACCTCAAGCCGCTGGATGAACGCGATGACCGCGTCCAGACGGTGATTAGCCGCCTGCAGCAGGCGGTGGACGGCGTCCCGGGCGTGGCGCTCTACCTGCAGCCGACCCAGGATCTGACCATCGACACCACGGTGAGCCGCACCCAGTACCAGTTCACCCTGCAGGCAAACTCCCTCGAGGCGCTGAGCACCTGGGTGCCGCCGCTGCTCAGCCGCCTGCAGGCCCAGCCGCAGCTGGCCGACGTCAGCAGCGACTGGCAGGACAAAGGCCTGGCCGCCTATATCAAGGTGGATCGCGACAGCGCCAGCCGCCTCGGCATCTCAATGGCCGATGTCGATAACGCGCTGTACAACGCTTTCGGCCAGCGGCTGATCTCCACCATTTACACTCAGGCGAATCAGTATCGCGTGGTGCTCGAGCAGGATACCGAGGCGACGCCGGGCCTGGCGGCGCTGGATAATATCCGCCTGACCAGTAGCGACGGCGGCATCGTGCCGCTGACCGCCATCGCCACAGTGGAGCAACGTTTTACCCCGCTGTCGGTAAACCACCTCGATCAGTTCCCGGTGACCACCATCTCGTTTAACGTCCCGGACAACTATTCGCTGGGCGAAGCGGTGGACGCGATCCTCGCCGCCGAACAGTCGCTGGATTTCCCGACCGATATCCGCACCCAGTTCCAGGGCAGCTCGCTGGCCTTCCAGTCGGCGCTCGGCAGCACCGTCTGGCTGGTGGTCGCCGCGGTGGTGGCGATGTATATCGTGCTGGGGGTGCTGTATGAAAGCTTTATCCATCCGATCACGATCCTCTCCACCCTGCCCACCGCCGGGGTCGGGGCGCTGCTGGCGCTGTGGCTGGCGGGCAGCGAGCTGGATGTGATCGCCATCATCGGCATCATTCTGCTGATCGGCATCGTGAAGAAGAACGCCATCATGATGATCGACTTCGCGCTGGCCGCCGAACGCGAGCAGGGCATGCCGCCGCGGGAAGCGATCTACCAGGCCTGCCTGCTGCGTTTTCGTCCGATCCTGATGACGACCCTCGCCGCCCTGCTCGGCGCCCTGCCGCTGATGCTGAGCACCGGCGTCGGCGCGGAGCTGCGGCGTCCGCTGGGGATCGGCATGGTCGGCGGTCTGATGCTCAGCCAGGTGCTGACCCTGTTCACCACCCCGGTGATCTATCTGCTGTTCGACCGCCTGTCGCTGCACCTGAAGCGCCGCTTCCCGCGTCAGGAAGAGGAGGCGTAAGTGAAGTTTTTCGCCCTCTTCATTTACCGCCCGGTGGCGACGATCCTCATCTCGCTGGCCATCACCCTGTGCGGCATTCTTGGCTTCCGGCTGCTGCCGGTAGCCCCGCTGCCGCAGGTGGACTTCCCGGTGATCATGGTTAGCGCCTCGCTGCCGGGGGCCTCCCCGGAGACCATGGCCTCATCGGTGGCCACCCCGCTGGAACGCTCCCTGGGACGGATTGCCGGGGTCAATGAGATGACCTCCTCCAGTTCGCTGGGCAGTACGCGCATCATTCTTGAGTTTAACTTCGACCGCGATATCAACGGCGCGGCGCGCGACGTTCAGGCGGCGATCAACGCCGCGCAAAGCCTGCTGCCGAGCGGGATGCCCAGCCGGCCGACCTACCGCAAAGCCAACCCGTCCGATGCGCCGATCATGATCCTGACGCTGACCTCGGACACCTACTCCCAGGGTGAGCTGTATGATTTCGCCTCCACCCAGCTGGCGCAGACCATCGCGCAGATCGACGGCGTGGGTGATGTCGACGTCGGCGGCAGCTCCCTGCCGGCGGTGCGCGTCGACCTCAACCCGCAGGCGCTGTTCAACCAGGGCGTGTCGCTGGACGCGGTGCGCACCGCCATCAGCGACGCTAACGTGCGCAAACCGCAGGGGGCGCTGGAGGACAGCGCGCACCGCTGGCAGGTGCAGACCAACGATGAGCTGAAGACCGCCGCCGACTATCAGCCGCTGATCGTCCACTACCAGAATGGCGCCGCAGTGAGGCTGGGGGATGTCGCCACCGTCTCGGATTCGGTGCAGGACGTGCGCAACGCCGGGATGACCAACGCCAAACCGGCGATCCTGCTGATGATCCGCAAACTGCCGGAAGCCAATATTATCCAGACAGTGGACAGCATCCGCGCCCGCCTGCCGGAGCTGCAGCAGACCATTCCGGCGGCTATCGACCTGCAGATCGCCCAGGACCGCTCGCCGACCATCCGTGCTTCGCTGGAGGAGGTGGAGCAGACGCTGGTGATATCGGTGGCGCTGGTGATCCTCGTGGTATTCCTGTTCCTGCGCTCGGGGCGCGCCACGCTGATCCCGGCCGTCGCCGTCCCGGTTTCCTTAATCGGTACCTTCGCCGCGATGTATTTGTGCGGCTTCAGCCTCAATAACCTGTCGCTGATGGCTCTGACCATCGCCACCGGCTTCGTGGTGGATGACGCTATCGTGGTGCTGGAGAATATCTCCCGCCATCTGGAAGCGGGGATGAAACCTCTGCAGGCGGCGCTGCAGGGGAGCCGCGAAGTCGGCTTTACCGTGCTGTCGATGAGCCTGTCGCTGGTGGCGGTGTTTCTGCCGCTGCTGCTGATGGGCGGCCTGCCCGGCCGCCTGCTGCGCGAGTTCGCCGTCACCCTGTCGGTGGCGATCGGCATCTCGCTGGCGGTGTCCCTCACCCTGACGCCGATGATGTGCGGCTGGCTGCTGAAAAGCGGTAAGCCCCACCAGCCGACGCGCAACCGCGGCTTTGGCCGCCTGCTGGTGGCCGTGCAGGGCGGCTATGGGAAATCGTTAAAATGGGTGCTCAGGCACAGCCGGCTGACCGGCCTGGTGGTGCTCGGCACCATCGCCCTCAGCGTCTGGCTCTACATTTCGATCCCGAAAACCTTCTTTCCGGAGCAGGACACCGGGGTGCTGATGGGCGGCATTCAGGCCGACCAGAGCATCTCCTTCCAGGCGATGCGCGGCAAGCTGCAGGACTTTATGAAGATCATTCGTGAAGATCCGGCGGTGGATAACGTCACCGGCTTTACCGGTGGCTCGCGGGTCAACAGCGGGATGATGTTTATTACCCTCAAGCCACGGGACCAGCGCCACGAGACGGCGCAGCAGGTGATCGACCGGCTGCGCAAAAAGCTGGCCAACGAGCCCGGGGCCAACCTGTTCCTGATGGCGGTGCAGGATATTCGCGTCGGCGGCCGGCAGTCGAACGCCAGCTATCAGTACACCCTGCTGTCCGACGACCTGTCGGCGCTGCGCGAGTGGGAGCCGAAGATCCGCAAAGCGCTGGCGGCGCTGCCTGAGCTGGCGGACGTCAACTCGGATCAGCAGGACAATGGCGCCGAAATGGACCTGGTCTATGACCGGGACACGATGTCGCGCCTCGGCATCAGCGTCCAGGACGCCAACAACCTGCTGAACAACGCCTTCGGCCAGCGGCAAATCTCCACCATCTACCAGCCGCTCAACCAGTACAAGGTGGTGATGGAGGTGGATCCGGCCTACACCCAGGACGTCAGCGCCCTCGACAAGATGTTTGTTATCAATAGCGAGGGCAAGCCGATCCCGCTGGCCTATTTCGCCAAATGGCAACCGGCCAACGCCCCGCTGTCGGTGAACCACCAGGGGCTGTCGGCGGCGTCCACTATCTCCTTTAACCTGCCCACCGGCCGCTCGCTGTCGGAAGCCAGCGACGCCATTAACCGCGCGATGACCCAGCTCGGCGTGCCGTCCACCGTACGCGGCTCCTTTGCCGGTACCGCTCAGGTGTTCCAGCAGACCATGAACGCGCAGGTGATCCTGATCCTCGCGGCTATCGCTACGGTCTATATCGTGCTGGGGATGCTGTATGAGAGCTATGTGCATCCGTTGACCATTCTCTCGACGCTGCCCTCCGCCGGGGTGGGCGCCCTGCTGGCGCTGGAGATATTCGATGCCCCGTTCAGCCTAATCGCCCTTATCGGGATCATGTTATTAATTGGCATCGTGAAGAAAAACGCCATCATGATGGTTGATTTTGCCCTTGAGGCGCAGCGCACCGGCAATCTGGCGCCGGAAGAGGCGATTTTCCAGGCCTGCCTGCTGCGTTTCCGGCCGATTATGATGACCACCCTGGCGGCGCTGTTCGGCGCCCTGCCGCTGGTGCTCTCCGGGGGCGATGGCTCTGAGCTGCGCCAGCCGCTGGGGATCACCATCGTTGGCGGTCTGGTGATGAGCCAGCTGTTAACGCTCTACACCACGCCGGTGGTCTATCTTTTCTTTGACCGTCTGCGGTTGCGTTTTTCGCGTCACTCCTCTCAACCGGTAAGCGAATAACATGACAGACCTCCCGGCCAGCGTGCGCTGGCAGCTATGGATAGTGGCGTTCGGCTTCTTTATGCAGTCGCTGGACACCACCATCGTTAACACCGCCCTCCCCTCGATGGCCAAAAGCCTCGGGGAGAGCCCGCTGCATATGCATATGATCATCGTCTCCTATGTCCTGACGGTGGCGGTCATGCTCCCGGCCAGCGGCTGGCTGGCCGACCGGGTCGGGGTGCGCAATATCTTCTTCACCGCCATCGTGCTGTTTACCGCCGGGTCGCTGTTTTGCGCCCAGGCCAGCACCCTTGACCAGCTGGTGATGGCGCGGGTGCTGCAGGGGATCGGCGGCGCGATGATGGTGCCGGTTGGTCGCCTGACGGTAATGAAGATCGTCCCACGCGATCAGTACATGGCGGCGATGACTTTCGTCACCCTGCCGGGCCAGGTTGGCCCGCTGCTCGGCCCGGCGCTGGGCGGGGTGCTGGTGGAGTATGCCTCCTGGCACTGGATCTTCCTCATCAATATCCCGGTGGGGATCGTCGGCGCCATCGCCACCCTCTGCCTGATGCCCAACTACACCCTGCAGACCCGGCGCTTCGATCTCTCCGGCTTTCTGCTGCTGGCCGCCGGGATGGCGACCCTGACCCTGGCGCTGGACGGTCAGCGAGGGCTCGGTATATCGTCACGCTGGCTGGCGGGGCTGGTGGCCGTCGGCCTCGCCGCCCTGCTGCTGTACCTGTGGCACGCCCGCGGTAACGCCCGGGCGCTGTTCAGCCTCAACCTGTTTCGTAACCGCACCTTCTCCCTCGGCCTCGGCGGCAGCTTCGCCGGACGCATCGGCAGCGGCATGCTGCCGTTTATGACTCCGGTGTTTCTGCAGATCGGCCTCGGCTTCTCCCCCTTTCACGCCGGGCTGATGATGATCCCGATGGTGCTCGGCAGCATGGGCATGAAGCGGATCGTGGTCCAGGTGGTCAACCGCTTTGGCTACCGTCGGGTGCTGGTCGCCAGCACCCTGGGCCTGGCGGCGGTCAGCCTGTTGTTTATGTTTAGCGCCCTGGCCGGTTGGTATTACGCGTTGCCGCTGGTCCTGTTTCTGCAGGGGATGATCAACTCCAGTCGATTCTCCTCAATGAATACCCTGACGCTGAAAGATCTCCCGGACGATCTGGCCAGCAGCGGCAACAGCCTGCTGTCGATGGTGATGCAGCTGTCGATGAGTATCGGCGTGACCATCGCCGGGCTGCTGCTGGGGCTGTATGGCCAGCAGCATATGAGCCTCGACGCCGCCAGCACCCATCAGGTCTTTCTCTATACCTATCTGAGCATGGCGGCGATCATCGCCCTCCCGGCGCTCATCTTTTCCCGGGTACCGGATGACGTCGGCACTAATACCGTCATCCGTCGACGCAACAGGAGTGGATCGTGAAATTTTGGCGCCCGGGCATTACCGGTAAGCTGTTCCTCGCTATTTTCGCCACCTGCATCGTGCTGCTGATCAGCATGCACTGGGCGGTGCGTATCAGTTTCGAACGTGGGTTTATCGACTACATCAAGCGCGGTAATGAGCAGCGGTTAACCATGCTCAGCGACGCGCTGAGTGAGCAGTATGCCCAGCACGGCAGCTGGGCGTTTCTGCGCAACAACGACCGCTTTATCTTCCAGCTGCTGCGCACCTTCGAACGGGATAACGACGACCGTTCGCCGCCGGGACACGGCATGAAGCCGGGTCCGATGGAGGGTCAAGGGCCGGATGGGCCGCCGCCGGATGGGCCGCCAGACGGCTCCAGCGACACCCCGCCGCCGAGGCCGGAAATGCCGCCCCACGGCTGGCGCACCATGTTCTGGGTGGTCGATCAGTCGGGCCGCGTGCTGGTGGGGCCCCGTGAGCGCGTACCGGAGGACGGCACCCAGCGCAGCATTGTGGTCAACGGAGTGGAGGTAGGCAAGGTGATCGCCTCGCCGGTAGAGCGGCTGACCCGCAATACCGATATTAACTTCGACCGGCAGCAAAAGCGCACCAGTTGGCTGATTGTCGCCCTTGCCACCCTGCTTGCCGCGCTGGCCACTTTCCCGCTGGCCCGCGGCCTGCTGGCGCCGGTGAAGCGGCTGGTGGAAGGCACCCATAAGCTGGCGGCGGGCGACTTTTCCACCCGCGTGACGGTGACCGGCGGCGACGAGCTCGGCCGCCTGGCGCAGGATTTCAACCAGCTCGCCAGCACCCTGGAGCGCAACCAGCAGATGCGTCGCGATCTGATGGCCGATATCTCCCATGAGCTGCGCACTCCGCTGGCAGTGCTGCGCGGCGAGCTGGAGGCGATTCAGGACGGGGTCCGGCGTTTCACTCCCGAGTCCATCCCCTCCCTGCAGGCCGAGGTGGCTACCCTCACCAAGCTGGTAGACGACCTCCATCAGCTGTCGATGTCCGATGAGGGGGCGCTGGCCTACCAGAAAACGTCGCTGGATATCATCACCCTGCTGGAGGTGGCCGCGGGCGCTTTTCGCGAGCGCTTCGCCAGCCGGCAGCTGAGCATTCAGGTGTCGCTCCCCGAGCAGGCGATGATCTTCGGCGACCGCGACCGCCTGATGCAGCTCTTCAACAATCTGCTGGAGAACAGCCTGCGCTATACCGACAGCGGCGGCAGCCTGCACATCACCGCCCGTCGCAGCGGCCGAATGCTGGTGATTGACTTCGCCGACAGCGCCCCCGGCGTCAGCGATGAGCAGCTGGCCCGCCTGTGCGAACGCTTTTACCGGGCGGAAGGATCGCGCAATCGCGCCAGCGGCGGCTCCGGCCTCGGACTGGCGATTTGCCTCAATATTGTCGCGGCCCACGGCGGCACCCTGCGTGCCGACCATTCGCCTTTTGGCGGGGTTAGCATTAAAGTTGAGTTACCTCTGGAACATGATTTACCGAGAGACGTATGACTGAATTGCCTGTAGATGAAAACACCCCACGCATTCTTATCGTGGAAGATGAACCGAAGCTCGGCCAGCTGCTGATTGATTATCTGCAAGCCGCCGGCTATGCGCCTACGCTGATTAACCACGGTGACAAGGTCCTGCCCTACGTTCGGCAGACGCCGCCGCACCTGATCCTGCTGGATCTGATGCTGCCCGGCACCGACGGTCTGACGTTGTGCCGGGAAATTCGCCGCTTCTCCGATGTTCCGGTGGTAATGGTGACGGCGAAAATCGAAGAGATCGACCGACTGCTGGGGCTGGAAATTGGCGCCGACGACTATATCTGCAAGCCCTACAGCCCGCGGGAAGTGGTCGCCCGGGTGAAAACCATTCTTCGCCGCTGCAAGCCGCAGCGCGATCTGCAGGCGCTGGACGCCCAGAGCCCGCTGATTGTCGACGAAGGTCGTTTTCAGGCCTCCTGGCGCGACAAGCTGCTGGACCTCACTCCCGCCGAGTTCCGGCTGCTGAAAACCCTCTCCCAGGAGCCGGGCAAGGTCTTCTCCCGCGAACAGTTGCTCAACCATCTGTATGACGATTATCGGGTAGTCACCGACCGCACCATCGACAGCCACATCAAAAACCTGCGGCGCAAGCTGGAGGCGCTGGACGCCGAGCAGTCGTTTATTCGCGCGGTGTATGGCGTTGGCTATCGCTGGGAAGCAGACGCCTGCCGACTGGCGTAGTTAGCCTTTTCCCGGCTCGCGCTGCGCTTAGCCGGGCTACAAGTTCACCGCCCTCTGCAATCCGTAGCCCGGGTAAGGCGTTTACGCCGCAACCCGGGGAACGCCATAGAGCCTATCCCACCAGGCGTTATGAGTGCTGTCAGTGTGAGCACTGCCCAGGTTCAAAATGGCAAACAAATTAGCCATACTGAAAGATACCCATCTGATATTTACTCCCCTTCGCCGCGGCGCTACAATGCCCGCCCTTAATGTGGGGACACTCCCCAACTCGCCGCGCCAGGTGCGGCGAATCTGACCTGTCATCAGAACGAGAACACCATGTTTAAACCAGAACTCCTCTCCCCGGCGGGAACGCTGAAGAATATGCGTTACGCTTTCGCCTATGGCGCCGATGCCGTTTATGCCGGCCAGCCGCGCTACTCGCTGCGCGTGCGTAACAACGAATTCAATCACGAAAATCTGCAGCTCGGCATCAATGAAGCCCACGCGCTGGGTAAAAAATTCTATGTGGTGGTCAACATCGCCCCGCATAACGCCAAGCTGAAAACGTTTATTCGCGATCTGAAGCCGGTGGTGGAGATGGGGCCGGACGCGCTGATCATGTCCGATCCGGGTTTAATCATGCTGGTGCGGGAACACTTCCCGGAGATGCCGATCCATCTTTCAGTGCAGGCCAACGCCGTCAACTGGGCGACGGTCAAATTCTGGCAGCAGATGGGGCTCACCCGCGTGATCCTGTCGCGTGAACTGTCGCTGGATGAAATCGAAGAGATTCGCCGCCAGGTGCCGGAGATGGAGATCGAGATTTTCGTCCACGGCGCGCTGTGCATGGCCTACTCCGGCCGCTGCCTGCTCTCCGGGTATATCAACAAGCGCGACCCGAACCAGGGGACCTGCACCAACGCCTGCCGCTGGGAATACAACGTGGCGGAAGGCAAAGAGGACGACGTCGGCAACATCGTCCACAAATATGAGCCGATCCCGGTGCAGACCGTGGAGCCCACTCTCGGCATCGGCGCGCCGACCGATAAAGTCTTTATGATTGAGGAAGCCAAACGTCCAGGCGAGTACATGACCGCCTTTGAGGACGAGCACGGCACCTACATCATGAACTCGAAAGATCTGCGGGCTATCGCCCACGTTGAGCGTCTGACCCAGATGGGCGTTCACTCGCTGAAGATCGAAGGCCGTACCAAATCCTTCTACTACTGCGCGCGTACCGCCCAGGTTTACCGCAAGGCCATCGACGATGCCGCCGCCGGCAAACCGTTCGATACCAGCCTGCTGGAGACCCTGGAAGGACTGGCCCATCGCGGGTACACCGAAGGCTTCCTGCGCCGCCATACCCATGACGATTACCAGAACTATGAGTACGGCTACTCCCTCTCCGAGCGCCAGCAGTTTGTCGGCGAATTCACCGGGGAGCGTAACGGCCCGCTGGCGGCCGTGGCGGTCAAAAATAAGTTCAGCGTCGGCGACAGCCTCGAGCTGATGACCCCGCAGGGTAACGTCAACTTCACCCTCGAGCATATGGAAAATGGCAAAGGCGAAGCCATGCCGGTGGCCCCGGGCGACGGCTATACCGTATGGTTGCCTGTGCCGGACGACCTGCCCCTGCAGTATGCGCTGCTGATGCGCAACTTCACTGGTCAGACAACCAGAAATCCGCACGGTAACTAGTTAATTTGCGTTATTTTTTCATGATGTAAGGATATTAGAATCGGATCACATACCGTTTCGATCGAAACAGGTATCATCCATTTCGCTGAAAAACATAACCCATAAATGCTAGTTGTACCAGGAACCACCTCCTTAGCCTGCGTAATCTCCCTTACGCGGGCTTATTTTTTTGCCTCTCCTCCGGTCTTCGCTTGCGTCATGCGGTACACTTTATGCAACATTAAGCAATAAAGGTTCCCTTGATGATGTCTACGTTTCCTGCCAGCTTACTGATCCTTAACGGCAAAGGTGCCAATGAACCGCAGTTACGCGAGGCGGTTAACCTGTTACGCGACGAAGGGATCGATATTCACGTCCGCGTCACCTGGGAAAAGGGCGATGCCGTGCGGTTTATCGATGAAGCCCTGCAGCTGAACGTTGAAACGGTGATCGCCGGCGGCGGCGACGGCACCATTAATGAAGTGGCGACCGCGCTGGTGGAGCGCGGTAGCAAGATGGCGCTGGGGATTTTACCGCTGGGCACGGCCAACGACTTTGCCACCAGCGTCGGCATTCCGCAGGATCTGGCCAGCGCCCTCAAGCTGGCGATCGTCGGCCGCGATGTGCCGATAGATATCGCCCGGGTGAATGATAAAACCGGCTTTATTAATATGGCGACCGGCGGGTTCGGCACCCGAATCACCACCGAAACGCCGGAAAAACTCAAAGCCGCGCTCGGCGGTGTCTCTTATTTAATCCATGGTCTGATGCGTATGGATACTCTGAAGCCGGACCGCTGCGAGATCCGCGGGGAGAACTTTCACTGGCAGGGCGATGCGCTGGTCATCGGCATCGGCAACGGCCGCCAGGCCGGCGGCGGCCAGCAGCTGTGCCCGGAGGCGTTGATTAACGATGGCCTGCTGCATCTGCGCATTTTCACCGGCGAAGAGCTGATCCCTGCCCTGTTCAGCACCCTGGCGAATCCGGAAAACTCGCCGAATATTGTTGACGGTGTCTCCTCATGGTTTGAGATCACCGCCCCCCATGAGATGACGTTTAACCTCGACGGCGAGCCGCTCAGCGGCAAAACCTTCCGCATGGAGCTGTTACCGGCGGCCCTGCGCTGCCGGCTGCCGCCCGACTGCCCGCTGCTACGTTGATCAGGCTTCGCAAAGCAAAGACGGCGCCCGGCTGGTATACAGCAGCCGGGTTCGTTGATTGAGCCTCTGAATGTTAAGGTAAAACGGCACCTGCGGCTGCAGGAAAAACCTGGGCAGGATATCGATCCAAACACCGCACTTACATTAATAGACGATATCTACAACCTCAAACTCTTATAATATCAAATAATTACCCATTAAAATGGGCGCATCTGCCATGAGACAATGCGCCATCAAGCTTAGTACTCCGCCACCTCGCGCGCCATTTCGCGCGTATATTGCCGACTGGCGTTAACCAGCATCTGCGTATAGGCCGTCCGCGCCTCGCCGCTGACCAACGCATCGACCGTCAGGGTTTCGAGGATCTTCCCGTACTGCATCACCGCCACTTTCTGGCATAAGTGGGCAATAACCCCAAGATCGTGGGTGACCATCAGGTAAGTGAGCTTAGCCTCCCGCTGCAATTCCGCCAGCAGGTTAAGGATCTCAGCCTGCACCGACACATCCAGCGCCGACGTCGGCTCATCCAGCAGCAGCACCTGTGGCTCAAGAATCAGCGCTCTGGCTATCGCCACGCGCTGCCGCTGCCCGCCGGAGAGCTGATGCGGATAGCGCTCACGAAAAGCGCGGTTGAGGCCAACTTTATCCAGCAGCGCATTGATCCGCCGGTCGCGGTCATTGAAACGATGGATCTGCAGCGGCTCTTCGAGGATATCGCCAATGGTGTGACGGGGATGCAGCGATCCGTAGGGGTCCTGAAATACCATCTGCACCTGACGGCAGCGCTCGCGGCTAATTTCATGCCCTAAGGGCTGAGCATCGATGGTCAGTTCCCCCTGCCAGTGGGTAAACAGCCCCGCCAGGCACTTGAGCACCGTCGTTTTACCGGAACCGGACTCTCCTACCAGACCGTAGATCTCGCCGGGCTTAACGTGGAAACTGACGTCATACAGCACCTGGTTACGCTTCTCCCCCTCGCCAAACGCGAGGTTGAGATGTTGAACTTCAATCATTATCCGCTCCTTAATCCGTTAACCAGCTGGCCTGACGCTGCAGCACCGGCAGTATCGGGCGACGATGCTGCATATCCGGCAGCGAGTTAATCAATCCCTGAGTGTAGGGGTGACGGGCGTTATCGAGATCTTTAGCGGCGATGGACTCCACTACCCGTCCGGCGTACATCACCAGTACGCGGTCGCAGAAGCTGCGCACCAGGTTGATATCGTGGCTGATAAAAATCAGCCCCAGCCCGCGCGACTGAACCAGGTCATCCAGCAGGCCCAGCACCTGCAGGCGCACCGACACGTCCAGCGCGGAGGTGGGCTCATCGGCAATGATCAGTTCCGGGTCGGTAATCAGCATCATGGCGATCATGATGCGCTGCCCCTGTCCGCCGGATATTTCATGCGGATAAAGCTGATAAACGCGCTCCGGCTGGCGAATACGCACCACCTCCAGCATCTCCAGTGCCCTGGCTTTCGCCTCATCTTTGCGCCCGGGATGATGAGTAAGCCAGGCCTCGGCGATTTGCTTACCCACGCAGACCACCGGATTAAGCGAATATTTCGGGTCCTGCATAATCATAGAGATACGTTTGCCGCGTACGCCACGCATCTGCGCTTCGCTAAGATGCTGCAGATCGAGGTCGGCAAACTGCATCCGGCTGGCGCTGACGCGGGCCTTTTTCGGATGCAGCTGCAGCAGCGCGCGCCCAACGGTGGACTTACCCGAACCGGACTCGCCGACAATGGCCAGCTTCTCATGCCCCAGCTGGAAGGAGACGCCGCGCACGGCGTGGGTCACCGCGCTACCGTTAACAAAGTCGACGCACAGATCGCGCACGTCGAGCAGCGGTACATTATTCACTGCGGGGATCGAGGATGTCACGTAGGCCATCTCCTAAGAAGTTGAACGCTAAGCTATTGATCAGAATCGCCAGCCCCGGAATGGTTACGACCCACCAGCACTCCATCATATAAGTGCGCCCGCTGGAGATCATCGCTCCCCACTCCGGCTCTGGCGGCTGCGCGCCGAGGCCGAGAAAGCCGAGGCCGGCCGCGGTCAGAATGATCCCGGCCATATTCATGGTGATACGGATAATGACCGAGGGCAGACACAGCGGCACGATATGGCGCCAGAGGACGCGGGCCGATGAAGCGCCCTGCAGACGCACGGCGGAGATAAAATCGGCCTGGCGCAGAGAGAGCGTTTCGGCGCGCGCCAGACGGGCAATCGGCGGCCAGGCGGTCAGCGTGATAGCGATAACCACGTGCTCCAGCCCCGGTCCTAAAGCGGCGACAAACGCCAGCGCGAGGACCAGACTCGGGAAGGAGATGAAAATATCGGTGACGCGCATCAGCACCATATCGACTTTACCGCCGAAATAGCCGGCGCTGACGCCCAGCAGCAGCCCGAGCGGACCGACAGTCACCGAGACCAGCAGCACGATATAGAGCGTGATGCGGGAGCCGTACACCAGGCGACTAAAGATATCCCGGCCAAACTCATCGGTGCCGAACCAGTGCTGTGCATTCGGCGCGACCAGCGCACTATTCAGGTCCTGTACCAGCGGGTTATAAGGCGCAATCAGCGGCGCGAAAATCGCCACCACCAGCAGCAGAAAGATAATGCCTCCGCCGATGGCCGTGAGCGGATTGCGCGCCATTTTGCCGATAAACCCGACGGCCCGCGCCGCCGCGCGTTGCAGCCGCTGACGGCCTTCGCCCGCACCGCCCGAAAGCGGCGAATCCAGAGAAACGGTCATGATTTTGTCCTCGGGTCAAAGAATTGATACAGCAGGTCGGAGAGCAGGTTGAGCATCACGAAGATCACGCCCACCAGCAGCACGCAGCCCATCACCGCATTCATATCGCCCAGCAGCAGGCTACCGGTAAGGTAGGAGCCGAAACCCGGCCATGAGAAGACGGTTTCAATCAGCACCGCGCCTTCCAGCAGCGCGCCGTAGGCCAGCGCCACTACCGTCAGCAGCTGCACGAGGATGTTACGAAACGCATGGTTCCAGATAACCTGACGCTCGGTCAGCCCTTTCACCCGCGCGGTAATAATGAACTCCTGCGACAGCTGGGCCAGCATAAAGCTGCGGGTCATACGGCTGATATAAGCCAGCGAGTGAAAACCCAGCAGCGAGGCGGGAAGAATCAGATGATTAATGGCGTTCCAGAACACCTGGCCGTTGCCTGCCAGCAGCGCATCAACGGTCATCAGGCCAGTGCGGCGCGGCACCACACCATCCAGCCCGAGATCTACCCTCCCGGCGCCGCCTACCCAGCCAAGCCAGGCATAGAACACCAGCAGTCCCATCATTCCGACCCAAAAGATCGGCGTCGAGTAGCCCGCCAGGCTGATAATGCGTACCACATAATCGGAGACGCTATTGCGCCGCGCCGCCGCCAACACGCCCAGCGGAATACCAAGACCCGCGCCGACAATAATCGCCATCGTTGCCAGCTCCATGGTGGCCGGGAAGACGCGGATAATATCGTCCACCACCGGTTTCCCGGTCAGCAGCGCGTTGCCCAGATCGCCGTGCAACAGGTTGACGAAATAGATGCCAAACTGGGTGGTCAGCGATTTATCAAACCCAAGCTGCTGGTAAACCTGCTGATAGGTACTCTGGTCAGCATCCGGGCCGACAATCGCCAGCACCGGGTCGATAGGCATGACGCGGCCAATGGTAAAGGTCAGCAGCAGCAGGCCGAACAGTGTAATCACCACCTGCAGTAGCCGTTTTGATAAGCGCCGGCCGCGTGAGCCGGGCGCAAGGATTGTGGTACTCATCCTTTCTCTCCTTCGCGGACTTTATAGACGTCACGCAGAAAAGTGGTGGCGGAGGGGTGCGGCTGATACTCACGTACCTCGTTGCGCACGACGACCGAATCAACCATCTGCGAAAGCGGAATTAAAGCCGGAACCAGCTGGTCGTAGCGTGTCTGGATGGCCTGGTAGTCAACCACCTGTTTTTGCGGATCGCGTTCCAGCAGGGCCTGGTCAATCATCGTATTAAGCTGCGGGTCGTAAAAACCGGTACGCCAGCCCTGGAAGTTGGTCAGGCGCGCCTTATCGCTGTTATCCGGGTTATAGACCAGCGCGCGCAGGCTGGAGTGCGGATGCGGCTCCATCCCGCTGCCGCCGCGACCTACCAGCAGGTCAAATTTACGCTCGCGCATTGCGCCGTAGATCTGGTTACCGGTGCCGGTGATGATTTTGGCGTTAATCCCCGCCTGCATCAGCGTCGACTGCACGGCGATAGCGATGTTAAGAAATGGCTGATCGGAGAGTACCCGCAGCGTGGTATCAAAGCCGTTGGGATATCCCGCTTCCGCCAGCAGCTTTTTCGCCCGCGCCACGTCCAGCTTATAGCCAGGGTCGGGCAGCGTGGATGGCATGCCCGCCTTAATCGGCCGCTGGTGCAGCACGCCGTAGCCCGGCATCAGCGCTTTATTGATACCCTGATAATCAATCAGATAGCGCACCGCCTCGCGCACTTTCGGATTGGCGAAGTGCGCCTCTTTCATGCTCATCGCCACGTAGTACATGGTGCCGCGCTGCACCGCATCGACGGTCAGCTGCGGGTCGCTGCGCAGGGCGTTGATATCGGAAACCGCCATGTTGTTGGCAATATCGAGGTCGCCTTTTTCGATCATCAGGCGCAGGGTTTGCGACTCCTGGAAATGGCGCAGCACCACGCGGCTCATTTTCGCCTCGCCGCGCCAGTAGTCGGGATTGCGCTTCATGCGCAGCACCTCTTTTGCCTGCCAGGTTTCCAGCGTAAACGGCCCGGAACCGGCTTCATGGGTGGTTAGCCAGCGGTTACCCCAATCGTTATCCTGCTGGTGGCTTTGCACCGTTTTACTGTCCAGCACCCCGAGGTTGCCCAGCGCCGCCAGCGAGTAAATCACCAGTTGCGGATCGTTATCTTTGGGTAATACGATTTGCACCGTGAAGCGGTCCGGCGCGCTGACCTGGCTGTCGATATTTTTCTTACTGAAGCCATAGGATTTCCATACCGAGGCCTGGGCCAGGTTGAGATGCAGGATGCGCCGCATCGACCACACCACATCGGCGGCGGTCAGCGGGTTGCCGGAGTGAAACTTGACGTCGTCGCGCAGATGAAAGGTCAGGGTTTTGCCGTCGGGGCTGATATCCCAGGATTTCGCCAGCGCGGGCTTAACGGTGGTGAGCTGCTCAGGGTCCAGCTCCACCAGCGAGTCGTAGAGGTTGACCACGATCCCCACCACTTCGTTACCGGTCATCGCCGCCGGGTCAAGAGTGAGCAGGTTATTCATATTCATCCCGATGATCAGCTGGTCGGGCGGGGTTTTCGCCACCGCCGCCCCGCTTCCCATCGACACGGCGAGCGTGAATAAGCACGCTGCCAGTAGGGAGGTTTTTTTCATATCTCTGTTTGCCTGTACTGTAGGGTACATGTTGCCGGATGGCGGCATTTTCGCCTTATCCGGCCTACCGGGCCGCAGACCCGATAAGCGCAGCGCCATCGGGCATTTATTTTTTTAAATCAGTCGTGGCTAACGGTATTGGCTTCGATATACGCAAAATTAATGTCTTCGCCGAGACCCGGACGTTGTGACAAATGCACAAATCCCTGATCATCCATCGGGTCGACAATGCTGTTGAGATAGGCCGCAGGTTCATCGTAGTCGAGGAACGGATGCAGCAGGCCGCGCTCATACCAACGGCAGTTACGGATCGCGCCGACCACCGCCAGGCTTGCCGCGCCGTTGCCGTGGACTTCGCAATCCATGCCGAAAGATTCCGCCAGCGCCGCCACCTTCATGGTCGGGGTAATGCCCCCCACGCCGTTAGCGCCGGCGCGCAGAATGTCGCAGGCTCCGGCTTTCACCCATTCGGCGCGCATGTGGTGCTTGCCGCCGAAGCTCTCCGGCCCGACGATGGGAATCGACAAGTTTTCCGCCAGCCACGCGTACGAGGACATCGAATCCTCCTCCATCGGCTCTTCAAACCAGGCGAAATTGAGTTTTTCCAGCGCTTTGCCGATCCACAGCGCCTCGGCGCGGCTGTACCAGTGATAGCCATCAATCATCAGGTCAATATCCGGCCCTACCGCTTCGCGCACCGCCGCGCAGGCTTTAATATCCATTTTGGGATTGGGCGCAAAAGAGATTGGCGGCATCCAGGTGTGCAGTTTGATGGCCTTGTAGCCGCGGGCGACCAGCTTTTCGGCAAAGGCGGCATACTCTTCCGGGGTCGACAGGCCGCCCGGTAGATCGTCGCCGCACATGGTGCTACCGTAAGCCGGGACGGTGTCGCGATAGCCACCAAGCAGCTTGTAGACCGGCATCCTGAGGCTGCGGCCAATCAGGTCCCACAGCGCTTGTTCAACAAACGACAGCGCGCGCTCCGTTAGCTGATGTGCGCTGCCGCGCTGCCAGTGGTTAAGATCCTGCCAGATACGCTCGCGGTTAAACGGGTCCTGCCCCACCAGCACTTTGCGAAAAAAAGTATTCACCACGAACGGGCGCACGACTTCCGGAGGCGCAAACGAAAAACCCTGCGCCCCATCATCAGCGGTGATGGTCAGCATCGCCATTTTGGCCATGCTTTCAGCCCCCGGATGGGAGTGCCCGGCGCTGTCGGAAACCCGACGAGTGGGATACTGGAAAACGGTGACATTCACAGATTCAATTTTCATGCTCAATCCTTATCACGGCCAAATCCGATCGACAGAAGTAAATCGGCAAAGCGGTTTCACATTATTGAAAATACGTTTCAATATATAATCTAAGCACAATTACGTAGCAGTGCCTCGGACAAACACCGCTAAGCAAAGCCATAAATTTGGGCATTGGCACAACAAGACGTGACTGTTTTCACAAAAGATGAGCGAAATGTGAGGCGGATCGGCATGGAGAAAAAAGGGCGTGAGCGCAGAAAAGAGAGTGACCGACCGTGTACATCCCGGGATTTTCTGCGCTCACGAAAGCGTAAGTTATGCGACCGCCGCTGGCTCGGCGTTAAGCGCTTCCAGCAGTTCAGGTAAAGTTTGATAGCGGCCGACAGCGGCCTGATAGCGCCCCTGTCGGCTATCTTCGGCAACCACCGCCGTGGGAATACCGGCGGCCTGAGCCGCGCAAAAACCGTTGTAACTGTCTTCAATCACCAGGCACTGGCTGGCGTTGAGATTGAGCTTGCGCAGCGTCGTCAGGTACACCGCCGGGTGCGGTTTGCCGCGTGGTTCATCATCCGCGCTGCAAACCACGTCGAAAAAGTGCCAGAGCGAGAGCTTGTTCAGCACAGCGGCAATAACCTGGCGGGATGATGACGTGGCGAGCGCAATTTGATAGCCCGCCTCGCGAAAATAGCGTAACGCCTCATGCACGCCGTGCATCGGCTCGCCTTCGTTGGCGATCAGGCCGGTAATACGCTGCAATATCGCGGCTTCAAGCCGCTGCGGGTCGAGATCAAGCTGAAAATAGCGGCACCAGGTGCCGGCGATTTCGTCGAGGCGTTTGCCTTTGGTGAGGGTTTCACACTCATCCACGCTCGCCGTTGCGCCCCACTGCGCGAGGGCGTCAATCTGCGCCTGGCGCCACAGCGCCTCGGAATCAATAATCACGCCATCCATGTCAAAAATAACCGCCTGCATACTCATTCGTTCACCTCATTAAGGCTGGCATGCGCTTCATGCCAGCCGCATCACCTAAGAGAATTCAACCTGCTCGCGGGCGGTTGCTTCCTTGTGGGAGAACCCCGGCTGCTCCACGCGGATAAAGGCGCAGAGGAAAAAGGCCACCACGTACAATGCGGTGTAGGCAATCACCACCCCGATGGTGCTGAAGAACGGCAGCAACACCACGGCAATCGCCGGCGCGAGAAAGTTCGACATCCCCGCCGACAGGTTATAGACCGAAATCGCCGCGCCTTTGTGCTTCGGCTCCAGCGCCGGGAACACGGCGGCCAGCGGCACGAAGGCGGCGACAAAGATCCCTAGGGCGATAGCGGGGATCAGCGCCATCGCAAAGCTATGGCCAAAGTGCTGAGGGATGTAGTAAAACGCCAGGCTGGAGAGCGCCATCCCGATGCAGCCGAACCAGCGCACCACCTTCATCCAGCCCAGTTTTTCCCCCAGGATCCCCCACAGCACGTTAGAGAAAATGGTGGTGAAGAAGAAGACTGCCCATACCTGGAGCCATTCTGAAGTGGTGAAGCCCAGCTCATCGACAAACATCATCGGCATAATGACCGCAAAACCGAACAGCGAGAGGGTATTGATAATCCTGACCATGCTCGACAGCAGAATATTGCGGTTGGTATAGAGCAGCGTCGCGGCGCGTCCCAGCTCGGAAAATTTCTGGCGAGTGGTGAGATTCTGCATATGCTGCGGCGTTTGAATATGGCGCAGGGAAGCCAGGGCAATCACACCTCCGGTGACGCAGAAGGCCAGCGCCAGCCATAAAGTCCCCAGTTCGCCAATGTGCGGAATGGTGAAGCTCGGAATATAGCTGCCGAACACGCCGATGCCGATGGAATAGACCGCCCAGAACCAACCGATGGCCGAGCTGGCATTGTCGCTTTTGACGTTATGGACAATCGCCACGATAAACGAGTAGAGGAACAGCGGATAGGCGAAGCCGCGGATGCCGTAGAAAATCAGGATCAGCGCATAGTTGGCGTGACCGAGGCCGAAAACGAGGAACAGCACGTGGAACACGCACCACAGTACGAAGCCAATCATCATCGTTTTCAGCGGGGTGATAATTTCCGCCACCACGCCGGAAATCCACGCCGACAGCGCGGCGGCCAGGCCGTAGAGGGTAAAGGCAAAGGAGGCCTCCGCCGGAGAGAAGCCGAGCGCTTTGATATAGTGCGACAGAAAGGCTAATTCAAAACCGTCGCCGGTCATAAATACGGCAATGGCGATGTATCCCCAGAGCAGGTTCAGGGGTAAACCGAGCCACTGTTTATTATTGATAGACATAATGACCTCGTTTTCAGGGTACAGGGTGGCCGCTCCGCGATGTGCAACGAAGCGGCTGTTATGATGAAAATCAGTGCTGCCGATAATTCAGGTCGTTTAAATACAGGTCTTTAAACTGCGCGTAGCGTTGCATCAGGGTGTGGTGGCGAACGGGATCCGCACGCCAGGTCTGCCAGACTTCCGGTTTTTCACACACCGCGGCAATCGGTTTGCCCGCCGCCAGGCAGGCCAGCCGCGCCGCGCCCAGCGCGCCGCCGGTCTCTCCCCCTTTATGGGTCACCACCGGCATAGCGAGAATGTCGGCCAGCAGCTGGGCCCAGAAAGGACTGCGGGCGCCGCCGCCCACCAGCGAGCACTGCGCGATGGGCGTACCGCTCTCTTTCAACACCTGCAGGCCGTCGTTGATACCGAAGCTCACCCCTTCCAGCACCGCGTAGCCAAGCTGGGCGCGCAGGCTGGCGTGGGTCATGCCCCAGAACATGCCGCGCGCGTCAGGATCGTTATGCGGGGTACGTTCGCCGGAGAGATAGGGCAGGAAGAACGGGGCGTGGGCTTTCTCCTCCTCGCTGAGCTCGGCAATTTCCGCCAGCAGCGCCACCTCCGTGGTGCCGGTCAGGCGGCAGAACCACTGCAAACAGCTGGCGGCGCTCAGCATGACGCTCATCTGGTGCCACAGGTTCGGCAGCACGTGACAAAACGCATGTACCGCCGACTGCGGCGCCGGACGATAGGCGTCGGTCACCACAAACAGCACCCCGGAGGTGCCGAGCGAAATAAACGCATCCCCCGGCGAGACCGCGCCGACGCCAATGGCGCTAACCGCGTTATCCCCCCCGCCCCCGGCCACCACCACCGAGGCGTTCAGCCCCCAGCGCGCCGCCACCTGCGGATCAAGGGTGGCGGAAACCTCGCAGCCTTCGACCAGCGTCGGCATTTGGCTGCGCGACAGGCCGCACTTGTCCAGCAGAGCGTCGGACCAGTCGCGCTTCGCCACGTCCAGCCACAGCGTCCCGGCGGCGTCCGACATGTCGGAGACTTTCTTCCCGGTCATCCGATAGCGCAAATAATCCTTCGGCAGCAGCACCGTGGCGGTGCGCTGAAAGTATTGCGGCTCATGACGGCGCACCCACAGCAGCTTCGGCGCGGTAAAGCCCGGCATCGCCAGGTTGCCCGCCACCTGATGCAGCTCCGGCGCCATCGCCTCCAGCTCGGCGCACTCTGCGGCGCAGCGGGTGTCGTTCCACAGAATGGCCGGACGGATCGTCTCCCCCTCTTCATCCAGCAACACCGCGCCGTGCATCTGTCCGGAGAGGCCAATCGCCTTGATGGCCGGCCAGTGCTGCGCGCATTTTTCCCGCAGCGTGTTCATCAGGTACTCCGTCGCCTCCCACCATAACTCCGGCGATTGTTCTGACCAGTGCGGATGGGGCCGCTGAATACTCAGCGGCGCGCTATGGCTGGCGATAACCTCATAGTTCTCATCAATGACCAGCGCTTTGACTTCCGATGTGCCGAGATCGATACCCAGATACATAGCCACCTCTTATTTAATCAGCGTGTAAACGGCGGCGACTTTCTCGCGCATCAGCGCCAGAAAATCCGCGTTGTTGGCGAGGTCACCAAACAGGGCTTTATCGCGGGCATAGACAGCCACCGGATCCTGAGCCTCATACATCTCATGCACCGCCTGCGCATCCAGGATGCCGTCCTGGTACTGATAGGGCAGCGTTCCCTTATGCCACTGCTCCATAAAGACGAAGAACAGCGCCGGCAGCATGGCGGTCGCCTCAGGGCGGACGCCGCGCTGATAGCACTCCAGCAGCGTGGGGGCGATCATCGCCGGAATTTTCGAGAAGCCGTCGGCGGCGACGCGCTGGTTGGTGTCCTGGATATAGGGGTTGGTAAAGCGCTTAAGCACCACATCCCGGTAGGTGGGCAGATCAATGCCGTTATCGCCGAGGCAGGGAATGACATCCTCCGTGACGTAGCGATCGGCAATGGCGTAGATAACATCGGTCAGCGTGCTTTCATGAATATACTGCTGGCCAATTAAGGTTCCCGCCCAGGCAATGCAGCTGTGCGACGCGTTCAGAATGCGGATTTTCGCCTCTTCATACGGGATGACCGACTCGACCATCTCCACGCCGACCGCTTCCAGGTTCGGGCGGGCATCACGGAAGTGGTTCTCCACCACCCACTGGATAAAGGTCTCCCCCATCACCGGCGCTTTGTCATCAATCCCGGTTTGCGCTTTGATACGGGCCGGCAGATCGGCCGCTGGACGCGGGGTGATGCGGTCCACCATGGTGTTCGGACAGGTGGTATTGGCCGCCATCCAGTCAATCACCGCCTGTTTGCCGGTGAGCTGCAGGAACTCGACCATGCCGTCGTGGAAACGCTCGCCGTTGTGGCGCACATTGTCGCAGTTGAGCAGGGTCAGCGGCCCGGCGTCGTCGGCCATGCGCTTCTCCAGGATCCGCGCGAGGGTGCCATAAATAGTTTTGCACTCGCCTTGCAGGTCGGCCTGCAGATCGGGGTTACTGGTTTCCAGCTGATGGCGGGTGTTCAGGTAGTACCCCCCTTCCGTCACAGTAAAGGCGATAACTTTGGTCTGCGGGTTCGCCCCTTCGTTAATCAGCGGCTGCAGCCCGGCCTGCCACGGCAGCAATTTCTGGATAGAAGTAATTTCTTCATAGTCGCGCTCCCCTTCCGGGCTGACGGTCTCCAGGACGTAACGTCCTCCCTGCGCCGCCAGCGCCTGCACCACCTGCTCGGCGTCGTTACGAATATTTCCTGCCGCGATGTGCCAGCGCTTATCCCCGGACGCTATCAGACGATGCAGATACCACGCCTGATGCGCGCGATGAAAAGAACCCAGACCGATATGAAGCCATGTGAATTGATTGTTCATGTTCTGTTCTCCTTGAGTTGATGGCGCCACTGTAATTGATCATTTGACCAAAATAAGAGCCATGGATCACAAAAGAACAATTACCCAATTAAATTACAAATGACCAGACAAGAGCAAAAGCTTGCCAGTTATGCCAACCACGGCGAGAATGCGGGTATTCGCCGGGCCAATTGCGAGCCCTGGTCAGCAACTTAGGGCGGGAAACCATGAGTAAAGAAGACGATATCCGGTTGGATCAGAAGGTGCGTGCCGCATGGATGTACTACATCGCCGGTCAGAATCAGAGCGAGATCGCCAGCCAGCTGGGCACCTCCAGACCGGTGGTGCAACGGCTGATCGCCGCCGCGAAAGAAGAAGGGATAGTGTCGATTAATTTGCACCATCCGGTGGCGAACTGCCTCGATTATGCGCAGTTGTTGCAGGAAAAGTACCGGCTTCTCGAGTGCAATGTGGTCCCCGCCTTTAGCGAAGAGAGCACCCTCGACAGCGTGTCGTTTGGCTGCTATCAGCTGATGGCTCGCTATCTGCAGGATGATAAGGAGAAAATCATCGGCCTGGGCTCGGGCCTGACCCTGAAAAAAGCGCTGCAGCGCATCGATTTTGACAGCCTGAATACCCGCTGCGTGGCGCTGATCAGCGCCATGAACGCCGACGGGCAGTGCAATTATTACGATGACGTGCCCCTGCTGCTGACCCGCAAAATTAAGGCCAAGTACTATCAGTGGCCGGCGCCGCGCTACGCCCAGAGCGCGGAGGAGCATGAGATGTGGTGCACCAACCGCTTATTCCGCAGCGTCTCCGGCGTCGCCCAAGAGGCGGACGTGATTTTTGTCGGCATTGGTCCCCTGGGCACGCAAAGTCCGATCTTTAAAGACGGGTTTATCAATCAGGCGCAAATGGATGAGCTGACCGCGCGCGGCGGCATCGGAGAGATCCTCGGACGGTTTATCGATGCGGAAGGCCACGTGGTAGACAGCGAGATCAACCGCATGATCACCAGCTATGATATCCGTCAGAACCACTGCCCGCGTATTGCCGCGGCCTGTGGAGAATACAAACGACCGGCGATCCTGGCGGCCCTTAAAGGCGGCTGGATCAATGGTCTGGTGACCGATGAACATACCGCCCGCTGGCTGCTGACGCGGTAACGGCGCGGCCTGAAGGCGCATACACAACGGTAACCCCGGTGCGCGTCGCGCCACCGGGGATCCCAACGATACTCGTGCTTATCAGGCGATAGTCACTTTCCCGTCAAGGTAGACGTCCTGCACGGCATTGATCAGCTTCACGCCGTCAGCCATCGATTTCTTAAACGCTTTGCGACCAAGGATCAGCCCCATACCGCCGGCGCGTTTATTGATCACCGCTGTGCGCACCGCGTCGGCAAGGTCGGTCTCCCCGCCCGCCGCGCCGCCGGAGTTAATCAGCCCGGCGCGGCCCATATAGCAGTTGGCCAGCTGGTAGCGCACCAGATCGATGGGGTTATCGCTGGTCAGTTTGCTGTACACCCGATCGTCGGTATAGCCGAAGTTAACCGCTTTGTAGCCGCCGTTATTCTCCGCCATTTTTTGCTTAACGATATCGGCGCCGATGGTGGCCGCCAGGTGGTTGGCCTGACCGGTCAGGTCCGCGGAGACATGATAGTCGACGCCATCTTTCTTGAACGCCGAATTGCGCAGATAGGCCCACAGCACGGTGACCAGGCCCAGCTCATGGGCCCGCTCAAAGGCGGCGGAAATCTCTTCTATCTGACGACGCGATTGTTCCGAGCCGAAATAGATCGTCGCTCCCACGGCCACCGCCCCCATATTGAACGCCTGCTCAACGCTGGCGTAGAGGGTCTGGTCGTATTCGGTGGGGTAGCTCAGCGTTTCGTTATGGTTGAGCTTCACCAGGAAAGGGATGCGATGCGCGTAGCGGCGCGACACCGAGGCCAGCACGCCGTAGGTCGACGCCACGCAGTTACAGCCGGCTTCGATCGCCAGCTCGACGATATTTTTCGGATCAAAGTACAGCGGGTTGGCGGCGAAGGAGGCGCCCGCCGAGTGCTCCACGCCCTGGTCAACCGGCAGAATGGAAAGGTAGCCGGTTCCCCCCAGGCGTCCGGTATTGTACAGGGTCTGCATATTGCGTAGCACCGCCGGTGGTCGGTTATTATCCACCATCACCCGATCAACATAATCTGCCCCAGGCAGATACAGCTGGTCGGCCGGAATGGTTATACAACGGTGCTGCAACAGGCTCTCGGCATCTTTGCCCAGCAACTGCGTAATATCAGTCATAGCAATCTCCCGTAAGGCCGGCCGAAGCCGGCATGCATTATCCCAACCCAATTTTTTTGGGCAGGTTAAGCCTGGTACCGACTTAGCCTATTTTCCAGCCGGGGGGCCATTTTTTCAGGAGATTCTGCTGTCCCGTTGCGCTGCCATTTACCACCAGGCGTGGAAATGGTGCACCGGCCCGATGCCGTGGCCCACTTCCAGAGAGTCGGCCTGCGCCAGGGCCGCCGACAGCCAGGCCTTCGCCTCGGCGACGGTGGCCGCCCAGTCCGCATGACGGGGGCGCAGCGCCGCCAGCGCGGCGGAGAGCGTGCAGCCGGTGCCGTGGGTATTTTTGGTCTGCACGCGAGGCGTGGTAAACCGCTGTTCCCCTTCGCGGGTGAAGAGCCAGTCCGGGCTTTCGGCGTCGTCGAGATGGCCGCCCTTCATTAATACCGCGCCGCAGCCCAGCGCCAGCAACGCCCGCCCCTGCTCCAGCATCTCGCGCTCGGTGCGCGCATGGGGGGCATCGAGTAGCGCGGCCGCTTCCGGCAGGTTCGGGGTGATCAATGACACCTGCGGCAACAATCGTTGACGCAGGGTCTCCACCGCCGAGGCCGACAGCAGCGGATCGCCGCTTTTCGCCAGCATGACGGTATCCAGCACCACGTTGGCCACCCGGTAGCGCGCCAGCCGCTCGGCCACGGCTTCCACAATATCGGTCTCCGCCAGCATGCCGATTTTGGTGGTATCGATACGCACATCGCTGAACACCGAGTCGAGCTGCGCGGCCACAAAATCCGGTTCGATGCGATAGACCGACTGCACGCCGCGGGTATTCTGCGCCACCAGGGCGGTGATCACCGAGCAGCCATAGGCCCCCAGCGCGGAGAAGGTTTTCAGATCGGCCTGGATACCGGCCCCACCGCTGGGATCGGTGCCGGCGATGGTCAGGGCGTTGATGCGTTTCATCCCTGCACCTCCTGATACAGCGCGTCGAGAAACGCCGGAATAAAGCTGCCAGGGCCTCCCTGACGGGCGGCGATCTCCCCGGCCTGCTTCATCAGCCCGCAGGCGGCGGCCACGTTTTCCAGCCGGTCTCCCGGCAGCGCCGCGCTCGCCGCCACCACCGCCGACAGCGCGCAGCCGGTGCCCACCACCCGGGTCATCAGCGGATTACCCCCCGCCACGCTGAGCACCCGCTCGCCGTCGGTGACGTAGTCCACCTCGCCAGTGACCGCCACCACGGTAGCCAGCCGGCGAGCCAGCGCCTGGGCCGCCGGCAGCGCCGCGGCGGCCGTATCGGTGGTATCCACCCCGCGCCCGCCGGCGCTCATCCCGGCCAGCGCCAGAATTTCAGAGGCATTGCCGCGAATGGCCGCCGGCTGGAGGGCCAGCAGCTCATGACAAAAGGCCGTGCGCACGGTCAGGGCGCCGACTGCCACCGGATCCAGCGTCCAGGGCCTGCCGGCCTGACGGGCGTGCTCCACCGCGGCGCGCATCGCCACGGCGCGATCTTCGGTCAGGGTACCGACGTTAATTAACAGCGCATCGGCGATAGCGGCAAACTGCGCCGCTTCGCGGGGATCGATCACCATCGCCGGCGAGGCGCCGACGGCCAGCAGAACATTGGCGGTAAAGGTCTGCACCACATCATTGGTCATGCAGTGCACAAGGGGGGAATGGGCGCGCAGCAGATGGCGCAGGTGCGCGACAGGCGCGGGATTCAGCAGCTCAGGCATGGTTTGCTCCCGCCAGACGAGGTAGAAGCAATGACCCTGCGGTCTCTGACTTCCCTACGCTGGCATTATCCAGATCAGGTGGTACGGGTATTTCTCAGCCTTCAACGAAGAAGGGCACCCCGAGTCATTTAAATCAAAATCAAAAGCTTGCGATTAACGTCCCGTTAATCCCTAATCAGGATCATGCCAGCGGAAAGCCAAAGACACAACCCCTTCCTATGAATGGAAAGTGCTCCGCATTGCGTCCCAAGAAGTGGCCCAATAGCGAACGACAGACACAAAAAAATGCCTAGTTGCCCAGCCTCATTGGCTTTAGTTTTTCGTTGTCGCAATCGATTGATACTGTACTGGAACTTATAGCCAGGCGGTGGGATGAAGGAACTATCGGAGTATGTGGAGTTGGTGGGTTATGAAGGGCTGGGTGTGTAGAACACACATGGCAGAACCCCCTTCTTGCTGGAGGGGGTATACGGTTTAACGTGATGTTCTTTTTTGAACCACAGTACCTTTCAGGATACGGTTATTGATTTTTTCTTTCCAAGATAACTGGGCTTCCGACAATTTACGTTTATTCATTGTTGATAACAGAAAGTTGTAATCTTTTTCACCGTAAAGATAACCTTTTTGCATGGCATACTCGATCAACGCTTCATTAGCATTTGCTCGTATATTTTCTCTAATTCTTTTCAGCCCATCGATGAGCGTTCCTGTGTCAATTTTCATAAACCTGTTGATGCATACATTCCCAACGTAGGTTTTATTACCGTTCTTCTGATTTTCGATATAGCAGTGTTCTTTAATAGATTGACCACAAGGGCAACTGTCCCATTCCTCTGATAATTCAATAGAGTGCAGTTTCCATTCAGTCCGTGCAACTTCAAAAACCTGCGATTCAGATAATGATAAAATATGCTGTTTTAGTTGCTCAAAGTTATGGCCTTCCATCCCCGAATCTCCGCTTGATGAAAAACATTAATTTTCATCAAAGCATATGCCATACAAAAATCAAGTGTATAATCTGCTAGTTATGGCTTTTAACACAAAAAAAAAAGCCGGGATTAACCCGGCTCTCATGTTTTCAGTTTTCGTTGTCGCTGTTCGCTGAGGTAGTACCTGATAGCGCTGTCGAATCCATGCGTGTGAATGCGGTCAAGTAGGCTGGAGCGACTACACTCAAGCCGACGCGCTAACGCTGACATGTTGATAATCGCATCATCGCCCTTGCCATCTAGGATCCACTGCATCAGCGGCATGTTGCCAGTACCGATCAAAGCTAATTTCATATGTATCTCCTTTCCTTTGCCTCCAGCACCGAAGGTGTCTCGCAATAGCGAGAGTGCTTCGCACCGTTAGCCTCGCCAGCAGCGGGGGCAATGCGCCCCCAAAATCTGCTGTCTTACGCTGCGTCGTCCATAGTGACCTTCAGAACGAAGTCCGGACGCATTGGGATCTGAATCTGTGATAACTCACTGACCACCTCATAGTTAGCGAATTTATCGCGCAACACGTAGTGATAAGACGGATAAACCGGACCATTGGCAACCTCTGCATGACGGCTCGCCGGAGTCTGGTAAGTCATGTACGGAGACAGGTCACCTTCTACGATGTTAGAGAATGTCGCCAGCATGTAGCCTTCACCATCTGCAATGCCGTATAGCGGATCGTCAACCTGCACTACAGTTACGCGCCCGATGTTGTATCGATCATATGCGCCCAAAGTGTCAGGGAAAATGATGTCACGGGACGTAGCACCAAACAGAGCCGCCTGATATGCGGTTGGGTTGCCTTGAATGGCGGTGAAAAGACTCGGACTCGCTAGCAGATAAACCTGCTTGATGCTGGAAGACCAGCCACCCAGATTTTTCTTCAGTAGCGTGACAGCATTCTGCATCTCAGTAATGACGTTGGCACTGGTGCCAGTCTTCACGGTTGTTGTTGGCTGGCTAATGCCCCAGAAGGATTGCCAGTTCAGATCAGGACCTTCACGTAGGTGTGTCGCCTCTACAGTATTGTGAAGCAGGCTCTGCGCCATGGCATATTCAACATCACGGCGGGTTTGCAGGTAGTGCTTCAAGGTATGATTAGCAACTACATCTTCAGCGGTCATCTGGCGATTTGTTCCCGGCTGACGTTTCCCCTGCCAATCCTGGCTGGTAATGGTTGAGCTGTAGACATGTAACGGCGCGGTGATAGTCACGTTAGCCGCTTTAGGGAAGTTGATAGCGCTCATTTCAGAACCATAACGGGCAACTGATTTAGTCACTTCACGCTGCACATCTTCCAAAGTATCGAGTGCGATGATTTGTGTATCACTCGGACGGCTGGTAAAGATCCCCAAGCTGGACAGGAGGAACCCCTCGCCACTCGGCTTGACGAATTGCCCAGAAAGGTTAGTAAAATCACTTAATTTCATATTGTTATCTCTCCTTGATTAGATTGCGGTGTTTGCATCAGCAATGCGGTTGCCTTGCTTAACAAGGGCGGCGTAAGCAGCATCTTTAGCAGCAGTCGCTACAACCAGACCCGCCGGGTTGAACACGCATTGGGTATCACTGATAACGAGGCTACGGGCATCACCTGCAATTTGGTTTTGCAGAGCTACAGCACAGTTATCAGCATCGGCTGCAACATATGCCGCGCCAGTGGTCGGGTTAATCACATCACCACAAGTCACATCCGCAGCTAGATCGAGGATCACGGTGCGCTTATGAAAGAGCGGACTATCGGTATAAACCAATACATCCTGTGGGGTTTTGCTTTCGTATTCCATATTTTGTATCTCCATACAGTTATTCGGTCACAAAGTGATGAACCGTAGGTTCACCGCCAAGCGGCCTTGTTAAATAGCCTGATATACAGGCAGTTATCGTTATTCGGCAGATTTGCCGGGATTTGGTACAGGTGTAAAAGAGGCCGCCCAGGGGCGACCTTTTTCGCTTCGTGTTCCACGCAGAAAAAACACCCGGAAGCAGGAGCGCCTGCCCCGGTGGTAGAGAAATAAACAGCGTTTATTATTTTTCTGATGGAGAGATTAGGAAGGAGGGAGCGGCAGCGGCGGGAGACCTCTGAAATCTTCGCCGTGCGCTCGATGCCAGTTAACATCATAGCGAGATGCCCGGAGGAGAGCCGGGATGGCTAATCCGAGGGTTAACCCCGGATGTAGTACGCCCTATGACATCGCAGCGCGATTTAAAACTTTGTTTTAAACCCGTCCACGGGTGCTAGAGGCGAATTTTTTATTATGCCACCGTCGCCGCTGTTCCAACCTCTTAAACTGGACAACAACAGGAGCATAATATAAGCGGTTCTGACAAAACCGCTTTAGTATCAAGGAAAAATGACATTATGGCATTAATATCACCTTGTATATAATTTTATCACTAAACTATTTCTTTTGCAACAAATACTTGGCAAATTCGCCGCCATGATGATTAATCGGCTATACCCAGTATCATATTCTGCTGTCTGACGTTGTTATCGTTGATCTTTGTATCAATAAGACCATCTAAAACGCCAGCATTCAGAGTCTGCTCAACCTCGACTTTAACCGTCGCCTCACCAGTCAGATTAAACCTGGAGCTGTCTGGCCTCCATCCCGTAGAACCGAATGGCTCAGGCGGAGTAAAGGTGAGTTGTGGTTGACTGAATCCTGCAACCCCACGGGTTAACCCCGGATTTGTCCAGGCCTGTCCACTGCCGATGTTGTTCTGTGCAGAACTATCCAGCCACGGGTAAATCTGTTTAAGCGTCTGACCGATGACACGAGGATCAAAACCTGTCTTATCTTTAATCCACTGCGCTGCGGCATTGCTGCCTTCATCAACGGTGGTGTTATAGATAGCGGTCGGTAGAGTTGCACCATTTTGAAGTTCTCCGCCAATTTGCGAGGCCCACGCGATAACGTTAGTTGCGAGTTCACCCAGTGATTGGCCCAGGTTGTTAGCAATCGGGATTAATCCTGTCATTGACTGACGGAGTGTATCCGTATTGGTGGCGTATTCTCCAAGACCCTGAACAAATGATGCAGAGAAGTGATCCGCAAGGCTGGTTTGCACCCGGTTGTACTCAGCACCCAAAGCTGCCAGCTTATCAAGGTTGGCCTGCTGTGCATCAGATAGGGTCCATCCTTCAGAAGCGAGTTGATGCATACGGGCAATAACCTCGTCACCCTCCGCTGTGAGACCGCTGAGGAGCACCGAACCCTCGTCTATGGCCTCAAGAAAATGACGCATGGAATTCTCTGTCCAGCCGAATTGTTTACCCAACTGCCGGACGTAGGTAACAAAGGTTCCCATGTCTAATTTCTGGAGTTCACCGATCACCTTCTGGGCTGTTCGCTGGTTGGTTTTGCTAAAAACTGCATTCACCAGATCAGCAAGTTCACCACCTCCGCTGAATGTTGTTACCCCTTGCTTGTTAGTTTTAAAGGAACCGGTATTTATTAGCTCGCCTGCTTTCTCGAAGTAATCCTTATTCATGGACGCATACTTATCTACAGTCAGGTCGTACCCTGTACGCTTCTGTACAACGTCATGAATAGCATTAAATTCAAGCTGGCTAATGTCATACTGCCTTAATTGCTGCGCCTCTCTGGAGCGCTCAAGGCTTCCCTGAAGGGTCTGACCAACACGAGCTACGCCCATGCTACCAATCAGGGAACCACCACCAATAATACCAGCGGCGGCAAGACCTACACTCCCACCACGGCTTTCTGTGCGTACACGACCAGCACGAACACCTGCGGCTTTCTGCTCACGGGTAATACGCTGTTGCAGACGAGCCTGCTTGCGTAATTCTGTGGTAATACGCGCCATTTCAAAGCGGGTTTCCTCTACGGTGTAGTGTTCACGACGCTGTAGGTCTAATGCTTCCTTTGCTGCACTGATCGCTTTATAACGGGTTGCAACGTCAGCGCCGTTCACGTTTGCCAGAGTCAGAGCGCTACGACGCAAACTGTTGTAATAAGTCACTTCGCGCTTAAGGCCTGCCTCTTTCTCACGCTGGCGCTTCTCCTCCAGGGCCATCGCCTTTTTGGTGGCTGCGATGTCAGCGGCAACAGCGCCGTGACCACGGTTCATTGCGTCAGTTTGGCGAGAAACAAGACCAGGATCGTAATGTTGACCGCCCATGTTAGGGTTGTAGGTCATCGCTCGTGATCTGGCTGCGGCCTGCACTTTTGCGGATATTGCTGCTAAACGGGCATTTTGACGTGCTGCCTGTTCCTGTTGGGATAACTGGCGAGCCTGTAATGAGGTCATTTTATTGGCGTGGGCGACTGCGTCCCGTTCCATTTTGGCCTGTATCTGAGCTTGTTTCTGTTGCTGTTTTGACAATTGTTCAGCCTGGCGTAGCTTCGCTGTCTGGGCTTTCGCTGCGGCTAATGCTGCTTTGCCTTCACTCTGCGAGGCGCGTTTCTGTGCAGCCTCCAGCGCTTTAGCAGGCTTCTCGTGAGCGGCTTTGAGAGATTTTACAGCTTTGAGTGCCTTACCATATGATGTCCGGTCTACATCCCACTCGACCCTGTTTGTTAGGGTACTGACTATAATGTTGCCGTTAGACATTACACCTCCTGATTAACGTCATAGCCCAGACGCTTGAGTGCGGCGAGAATCTCAGGAGCGGCATTATCAAGAGCGGCTTTATTAATTTGCATACTAATGCCTGATTTTATTAGGAGTGACACCGGGCGGTTGTTTGCACTATAACCCTGTAATTTGTGAGTGATTGCGATCCCTGGTCTGCCACGCCCCGGAGCTGGTTCACTAGTGGCGACACTCGGTGCTGACAGGTATTCCTGGACAGCGTCAGCTAGCACTTCCTCCGCGCTCTTGTTTAATTCTACGGGATCGGCTGCTGTGCTCATCGCCTCCAGGAGGCTGGCGCGAAGGTCTTCTAAAGTTTTCATGTTTGTTTTTATTCCTGTAGAGGTTCAGACCGTTACGTAGCCATAGGAAAACAGCTACCGATAACAGCAAAATGTCTTGTAAATTCAATATTTTTTAGTGCAACTGGATGGGTTTGTGCTTTCTGTTCGCGTGGTGTTTTACGGTTTTACGGTATGCAATGTATAGAGGGTCTGTACGGTCAGGCATACGGCTCGTCATCTGCTGATCCGTCACGCCCTCAGAGCGAAGATGGGATATGACGGTAAAAAGTGGCATCTGCAAATCTCGACATATCGTTGCCAGCATACTACCGGACTCAAAATATTGGCGGACAGTTAATCTAGTTACATATTGATTTGTATATGTAATTCGTCTAAACCGAGGGTTCCACGTCTCCGCCAACTCTGCCACAAACTCAGGATCAAGTCGGAGGAGCAATGCGACTTTGCCGCAAGTCATACCCATTACCAATAGTTTCTGTGCGGTTTTAACAATTGAGTCGTCTCTACGACGATTTTTGAAAAGACGAGTTAGGTCGGGAATTTTTTCTTCTAGGTCAGCCTGGTGGCTGTTAGTCGTCTGGCAATCGCCAGTTGCTTGCTTACACAATTATTCCTCCATCATAAAAAGTCACAGGTCGTATAAAAAGTCACAGGTTGTAGCCATATCAAAATCTTTCCACTTGTTCGGCGGCTGCCCATCTTTGTCAAAATCAACTTGGGGCTCTTCAGAATAATTCTCTAGGTCGTCATCATCTGGTGATACAAATTTAAAGCTGAGCTTGGGTCTACCACTACGGGAGAACTCAACAACATTTTCCCCGTCTGGCCCACTCAGGGGTACATTATCATCAATGGGTAGAGCATCATCGACAGGAGCACCCACAACAGGTACACCGTCGGGTTTTCCAGCAGCAGCCGCAGAAGTCTCAGGGGCATCAGTAACAGGTTGTTGTTCATCTTCACCGTTGCTCTCCTCTTTCGGTGTGACTTTCTTATTTGTTTTCTTCGCTAGGAACTCCTCTACCGATGCTGCTGTGAATATACTGCTTGTCCCTTTACGTTTCTGGATGTCCAATAACCCAAGACTCTCCAGTCTGGCTGTTCGGCGCGTGACAGTCTTCTCACTGCACTCGAAGCGATCTGAAATCGTTTTTCTAGTTTGGTAACACGGTTTCTTCTGGTAAAGAAAAGTGAAGAAGAACATCCACCATACAAGATCATCACCATCTATTTTCTCAACCCTCCCAGATGGAGTAAGAATGTTTTTACCCAAGATTCCAAGGATCTCGTTTGGGAGCATGGCAAACTTGCCAGATACTGTCTGCTCGGTATTAGTTTCTAATGTCTCGGTCATTGTTATATCCTCGCTGGTTATCTGTTTTATTCTTTTCAATAATTTTTGCTGCTGTTTGCAGCAATTCACTGCATAATTTCGCCATTGGCATGTCGCGGCGGTTCGCCTCTTTCAGCAATGTGCGATAGGTTTCATCCGGGAATGAAATGTTCATGCATCCTGTCTCCTGTCCGTCAGATGTGGAAATTCGCCCCTGAGATCATCGCGGCGATCAGGGGTAAAGAGCCGTGTTTGCGGCGATTTCGTTTTGACGACTTTGCGCCAGCAGGTGAAGGGGGCGGGGGCGGGGTTATTCGGCTGTGGTCAGGTCGGGGATGGCCTTTCCTGTTAACTCTTCGTACTCACCACCAGACTGGATGGCAAGGAGTAGCAGGATTTGACTATCCATAAGCCCCAGACCTTTATCGGCATAGTACAAGCGCCACGCTGTGATTATCGGTTGAATTATGTCCAGCACATTCCGCCCTTTCGCCAGTTCAGCGTTATACGGCTTGAGCATATCCTTAAGGATCTGGAAATCCTTTGCCATTTTCTTACGTTGTTTCAGAAGGCGGATTGCCTCTTTGGTATGTGGATATAGTTTGTCAGCACCTGCGGCACCACCTGGGCAGCGGTTACGGAATGAATGCAGTGCCTGAACGGTGATCACATTGTTCATGATGCAGTCTACGATTGTGGATGCGTCCACGCTGGTAAAATCCAGCACTTGTTTCTTAGCCATTTAATCTCCTTCTTCATATGGGTATCACCAGCACCGCTGGCATTCTTTAATCGCTCATTCGATTTCATGTTACTACTTTAACATTTTAGAGAGTGTTTGTCAAGTTGTTTTACTCTCAATTAAAATGTCAACTATTTTCTTAATGAAACACGCTAGTAACTTCAACTTTAGCACTGTAAGCGAAGCAGTACGACGTTACCTACCGAGAAAACCCGCTCTTAGAGCGCGATATAGAGGACGCACGCGCACCTTGATTCCCCGCCGGATACGGAATCAGGATTACGGTAGCTTTTACCCTAACGGGCCTTATAAGGCTCAGGTAAGCGCCGCCCCGGAGTGAACCGGACAGATGCAAAGCAGTCCTCTGCGCCGTGCTCGATCCACATATGGCGAACAAGTTCGCATACCCACACAGAGCAGCGTTTAACGCTGTTGGAGTAGCCTGTCGGGTTACCCGAGTCACAGAGGCCAGCTTGCTGGGTGATGTGCTCACGAGGGTTAGGAGGTCATGAGATGGCGTTGCTGTTTACGTCATCGATAATGGGCTTCTTACCCACAGATATCTAAAGTGGCGGAGCCTGTATACGATATCCCGCGAAGCGGATAACAACCACAACCCCGACAAGTTAAACGCAAGTTTAACCCTGCCTTTGCCCTTTGGGTTTTACAGATTTATTAAAGAGATTTTTGGTTTAGATGTATTAAAGATGTATTAGGGAGACACCATGCCGTCCCTACCACCGAGGACACCATGCCGTCCCTACCACCGAGGACACCATGCCGTCCCTACCACCTGAGACACTATATTGTCCTCACCCCTTATTTACATAGTAGGTACATTATACTGTCCCCACCACGAAACAGCCTTCCCAGTCATCCAGGCGATCAGCCAGCTTTCTCGACATGGTTGGTTAAGCACCTTTACTAATGGTCTACCATAAACTTTCCCGCTGGTACTTCCTGCCGTAACTGAGTAACCTCGTTCCGTCAGTGAACAAAAGGATGCAACATGGAAATCGTCCAAGGTAAGGATAGCTTTAACGAGATGGCGACCGGAATTCTGGTGAAACTTTTCGCGGCTTACCCTTTCCATTCAGAATTTGATTATTCGGACTGGGGCTGGAACGACAAGCGTAGCGAGCTACTGCGGAACACTTTACTAGCTCTAAAGGATATGGGTTACATTGATATAATCTCATCAACCGACATGGACTACGCCGCCAAGTTAACTCCAATAGGCTTAAAGTTGCTTCAACAGCAAGCGCCAGGCGCAGGCGATACCGTGATCAACATTCTGAAAGGTGCAGCAGGTGAAACCCGGACAGCGCTCATCGGTGCCATCATCGGTTGGATTTTCGGCGGGAAATAATTGAGTTTAAATACCTGTTAATTGCGGTTAATTGATAGAAAATCCCGTCTGTTGTCACTGGCTCACCTGTGGAATGTGGTGAACGTTATATCGAGATGTACACAACGAACCCGCTCCAATGCTGGAAGCGTTATATCTGCCGCTCAGGATGTGGTTAAACACACACCTCTTTCTGAACCATCTTTTCATAAAAAATAAAAAACACGCATAAAAACCAAAACATACACCCTCTGGAGCCGCCTGTATGCCGCTGTGGGATGTCGTGGATTATTGGTCTGTCAGTCACAGTTGTGTAGATATAACGCCGCTACGGGCTTCTGGTGAAGCGTAGAAGGGATTGGTGGGGCCGTTCACAACTGTGTGGGAAAAGACACGAAGCGGTGACCGTTGGGACGGGCGAATATCGCTAGGCACAGCCCAATGTTGGTGGAAGTATCAGAAGTCCAGAGGATGCACCAGACAGGGTACAGAGTTACATCACAGCTCATCAGAATGTGACCTAAAGTGGCACACCAAACACTAACAAATTGAAAATAAAGGAATTATACAACCTCACATTCTCCCCCTTTCAGACTCGGCCTGCTTATGCACTTCGAAACAGCATAAAAATCCACATTTCATGCACGAAAAGTGAATGTTTATACACCCCGTGCCGCTGGTTGTGGTGTTGTCGCTGTCAGCGTCACTATGATATTTCCGCAAGATTCGTGTGGATTATTGAGGGGTCGGAACGACGGTCCAGCAGATCTCTGAGTGAGAATGGTGTTTTAGTCACATGGCACACCATCAGGATCACCGCATCTTCAGGAGTTCGTATTAACAATACCCCGATATTTCAGGACCGGATACCACACGACCAGGGGCCTACTAGTGATCCTTCCACGGGGCGGGGTTGGTTTAATTTCATTTTGTGACGTAAAAACCCCTTGATAATGATAGAGTTATGATCAATGATTAATTCATAACTTGATTAAAGGGAGATAATGAAATGGCGAGAACGAACGCACCGACACCAAAAGAGGCACGAGAGATTGAGGCAGTCCTACGCCGTCGCAACGAAACCTTTGCTGACGCCTGGGCGCTTAACCTGAATCTGGCATTGCGCATCAGTGATTTGCTGGCACTGACATTTGATGATGTCGCCGGAAACGTGGTTACTATCAAGGAGAAGAAAACGAGCAAGCTGAAGGTCTTTCCGATTAACAACCGGGCACGGGAGATTATCAGCCGTCGCCGTGCTGCATACCCAGAAGATAAATTCCTGTTCCAGTCCAAATCTAACCGTGTGAAGAATCAGCCACCCAGGGCCATCACGCGAGAATCAGCCAGCCGTGCATTCAGTGAAGCGGGGGAAATGGTCACAGAGAAGAACATCAGCAGTCACAGCGCCCGTAAGTGTCGGGGCCGTGCATTGTGGGAGGCAGGCACACCAATCGAGACGATCAGCAAAATGCTAAACCACAGCAGCCCGGCAGTCACAATGACGTACCTTGATATTACTCAGGATGAGGTTAACCAGACCTACCACGAGCTGAACATTTAAGGAGAGCGGGAAATGAAGAAGCTTTTAATATGTGCGCTGGCACTTCTGCCGCTGGTGACTCGCTCACAATCCTGCCCGTACTCTCGCACGTTCTCAACCTCAGACAACGAAAAGTGACCTGCCAATGATTGGCGAGTCGAATGACTCGCCGTTTTATTCTATAATAATCCTACCATTTGTTGAATTGAACTTAATAGCTCCTGCTGCGTATAACGATTAGACTGCATAGTAACATTCTCTGGATGATGTATATGATTACGGATAAAAGTTTGTAATGTTGTATTTGTAGGAGCTTGCGCCACATTTCTAATTTCTTTTGTCCATACTTTACTAAGGACGATGCCTTGTGAGCTTAACCATTGCTCCATTGCTCTTTCATTAGGGCAGGAGTTTCTTTCCTGCAAATAACCATATAATTCATTATGCAATTCAACGGTTGCTAAATTGTATGCTTTGAAATTAATCTCGCCCCACGATGGAGACCAAGGGAACCAAGGAGACGTATCAGCCCTCTCCACAACATTCTTATTATTCTCTTTTTTGAAAACAAACAAGCCGACATTTTTAAGATAAGGGGAGGATAAAAGGAAAGGCGAATGCGTTGTAACAAAGACCTGTCTACTTTTGGATATAATCATTAAAGCTTCTAAAAGCTTTTGCTGCCCTGAAGGATGAAGACATATTTCAGGTTCGTCAATGAAAAGATAAAATGGTTTACTAATCCCCGCACCATGCGCATTACACGTTATCTCAGCGTACACCTGAAGTAATGATAGGGCTAGTGCCCTTTGCATACCGTGCCCCTTTTCTCCCATTGGGACATTCACCCCATCATCAATCATGATGGAAATAGTTTTGAAGAAATTCTCTACCTGCAACTCTTCAAAAATGAAAGAAATATCTGCCATACCAAATTGAGATGAGAAAACCTCTCTAACTTGATTTTCGACTAATGATATTTTCTGTCTCAACTCTGATTCAGGGTGATTGAATACGCGATGGTATTGCTCAGAAAACGCTCTATACTCATCCGTTTCAATATGGCCTAAAGCAATTTCTTTTAGAAGCGAACCACATATAGTTGTAGAGCCAAACTTTGCTTCATTGCTTGGGTTTGTATCAGCCCAAATGAAGTTATTATCATAAAACTTCTTAAATGGGGCATCTATACCACTTGGGTTAACAAATTCATTTCCGTTCCAAAATAATATTTTCTTCTCCCCTACCTCACTACACCTCTTCACTCTGAAATAATTAACACCCTCGTCCTCAAAAACATGCGAGGTGAATGCTGCAACTTTATTAGCTTGTACATGAGCGGCAATTACTTCTGATAAGTTTCCAGTGAAGGTTAGCTCGGCTGAAAGCTTCTCAGCAATATTAGCCGAATCTGATTTGCATATAAGATCCTCAATGTTCTTTTTGGTTCCATCCTTTATAAAATCTATAATTTCAAATACAGTGGATTTTCCGGCGTTGTTTTCACCCACAAATATATTAAGTCCACTACCTTCCGTTTCTCCATCAGGGATATTGAATTCCAACTCATTATCTTCCCCGTGATACCCTTTAAAATTTTCTATCTTCAGTTTTTTAATAAACATCATTAATCCTTTATGCTAGCTGTGTATAGAAAAATAACCTTACGTAGAACACCTTATTTTTACATTATTTATATCACTGAAAATTCAGTAAAACTATGACATTACCCAAATTATTAGCCATTCCAACACAATCCATCAATGACGTAACACACAGTTTTCAGAGGAAAAATGTGTAAGTATCTTCTAGTGATCCCTGCCCCGCTTTTCTCATGCCCTACAACCTGCTGCAAGTGCGCTAAGTTGCCAACCCAGCCAGCTAAACAGGTTGAAATCATGGTATGTCGGAAGCTATGCACCAATCGCCGCTGCCCATAGTCATCAAGATAAGGAATGCCAAGCTGATCTCGCACATCTGCTAAAACTTTGCCGATCTTCGGCATGTTCTTACCCGACACAGGCGAGAAGATTTTCTCTTTCCATTGACGGTTTACAAAATCAAGGAATCCCCATTCGATCAGTTTGGGATGTATTACAACCTGTCTAGTCGCGTTCTCAGTTTTCCCCTGCCCTCCTTCCGCGATAAGGAGATAGTGCCGCTGACTATCCTCATCATATTTGATATGAGATTTTTCCAGCTTTGCGATCTCGCCTCTTCTGGCTCCCGTGTACGCCAATAAAAGAGTGATCCACTTCTGCCAACCGTCAGGCTGCCTGAGCGCCCACCCCACAAACTTTCTCATTTCTGCTGCACTGTATGCTCCAAACCTTGCTTTTGACGGTGCGGCAACCACTCCATCAGTCGGAGACTTCTCCAGAATATCTTTATTGTCAGTCAGAAAGGTTTTAAACAGCGATTTATAAATCTTCAAATGCTTGTGGATAGACTCAGCGCCAACCAAATCTTCGGGCGGGACATCATCACACTCGATTAATTGCTGAACAGTCATCGAGCGGTAAGGCTGAACAACACGCTTAGGCAAGTTTTCAATAACCTCCATCACCTGCTTAATGTCCTGTTTGGTGATCGTAGTTACGTCTGTGGATGCACCCAAGACAATCATCAGCACTTCCATAAAGCGTTCATTGGCCTGTGAGATTGCCTTCGTCCAGTTCTGAGCCTTCTCCTTTTTGTACATGTTCCAGGCGCCAGCCAGCGTTAGTACTTCCTTTGGTTGTGCTTCTATTTGTTCTTCCTCATCTCCCGAAGGAGTGACAATCTCGCGGTATTCCTGAGCAACTATCGGCTGAATATTGCACTGCTCATCATTTAGAAATTGGTGCGCCAGCCATCGTTCATTCTGCTGCTTCAGGCTATTGCCATATTCAGAAAGACGCTTACCGAAGTGATCCGGTTGGATGGTTCCACGTTGAACCAGAGGAATTACAGGAGAAGCAAAAGACATGAGCAACTGAGCCTGGGTGTGGCTGTCAGTCTCCAGAGACTTGCGAAAATATTTATTACCGGGCAAGCGGAAACGGACGTAATAAATCCCGTTGCGTGTGATGGTGTGACGTATGGTTCTGTGGCCCATTCTGAAAGCCTCATTGAGTAATGAACTATCAAAACAGGACGTTAAAGCTAGAAATTTCTTTTGATTTTCAATGGATAACAGCCAGACTACGCTGGCATTATCCAGATCAGGTGGTACGGGTATTTCTCAGCCTTCAACGAAGAAGGGCACCCCGAGTCAAAATAGTGAAATTGTTAAGCGTTGTGGAATTTACCGCAACTCACCGGTTCATACAACAAGCCTTTAGCCCTGCAACGACACCCGCGCGGCCATCATGCTCATCAAGCGACCGGGCGGGATTGCATTCCGCTGCTGGCGGGCGGAAAATGATGACATCATGCGCTATTTAGCCTACCGAGGATATACGCCATGGCCGTTTATCACCATGCGCTGGTACTGATTAACAGCAGTCAGGACGGCGTCCCGCTGCTCGAGCATGCCGCCAGAATGGCAGAAGAGAACGGCATGCGCATCACCATCGCCCACATCAGCACCGACTATCGGGCGCTGAACTATGTTTCCGACAGCCTGCGCGACGATCAGGTTTCACAGGAGGTGATCCAGGCCAAGGCCCTGCTCAACGAGCTGGCCTGCACTGTCTCCCTGCCGGTTGAAACCCTCTCGCTGGTGACCACCCGCCGGTTTGAAGACGTGGAAACCTGCGTTCGGCAGCGGCAGATCGATTTAATTATTGCCGGGCACCATAACCGGCTGCTGGGCGTCCTCTCCTCACATTCGCTGGAGTACATCAATCACTTAACCGCAGACGTGCTGATCAAGCACCTGCCCTAGCGCAATTCTCCCTGCAGCAGGGAAAAACAGGCTTCGATAAGCGGCGGCAGCGCCTGCGGGCCGCGCATCAGGGCCACCGTACGGGTCAGCGCCGGCTGCTGCAACTGGGCGACCTGGAGCGCCGGGTCCTGCAGATGGGTGGTGTACAGCGCCGGCAGAATCGCCACCGCTAAGCGCGAGCGCACCAGGCCATACAGGGTTTCGATATAGTCCACCTGATAGCGCGTGGTCAGCGTCAGGCGATGACTCTCCACTAATGCCGCCACCAGCCGTTGAATATTACCCTTCGAGAAGACGGCAATATCCCGCCCCACCAGCTGTTTCCACGGCAAGTGCGCCTGCGCGGCCAGCGGATCGTCACGGTGCAGCACCGCCACAAAGGGATCTTCGCGCAGCGGATAGACCAGCAGTTCAGCAGGCACTGAGCTGTCGATCGCCCCGATGCCGAAATCAATCTCGCCGCGCAGCAGCGCCTGGATAAGCGCATCGTTGGTCTGATCGTGAAATTCAATGCGCAGACGCGGAAAGGCCTGAGCCAGGGTCTGCGGCAGCAGCGGAAACAGCAGCGAACTGACCGACGGCACCAGACCGATGCGCACTGTCCCGTCGCCGCCCGCCTCGACGATCTGCTGCATATCGAAAAAGGCCGCCTGCGCTACGCTGAGGATCCGCTGGGCGTGGGGTAAAATCGCCGCCCCCAGTTCAGTCAGGGTGACCGCCGAAGCGGTACGGTTGACCAGCTTGCCGCCGAGCACCGTTTCAATTTGCCGCAGCGCGCTGCTCAGCGCCGGCTGGCTAATCGCCAGCCGACTGGCGGTATCGGTAAAATGGCGCAGCTGGGCCAGGGTGACGAAATACTGAAGCTGTTTAAGAGAGAGCGCGGGCAGACGCTGCCAGGGTTCGTTCATTATCGGGTTCGCTACGGTGGTCCTGCACAATAACCCGAGCTTATCGGGTGATAAATTTATTCATCTGGGCAAACGTTTGCTGTGCCCATAGAGTATCCGCATTATCCTTGTGCCGGAGTGGTTATGTCCAGCAATGCTCAAGTCCGTCGTCGCGCCGTGCAGGCCGCGCGCGGCGAATCCCCGTTTGATCTGCTGCTGGTCGAGGCGCAGATCGTCGATATGGCCACGGGCGAAATTCGCCCCGCTGACGTCGGTATCGTCGGCGAGATGATCGCCAGCGTCCACCCGCGCGGCAGCCGCGCCGACGCCCATGAAGTACGTTCCCTGGCCGGTGGCTACCTGTCCCCCGGCCTGATGGACACCCACGTACACCTCGAAAGCTCGCACCTGCCGCCGGAGCGCTACGCGGAAATCGTCCTCACCCAGGGCACCACCGCGGTGTTCTGGGATCCGCATGAGCTGGCCAACGTCCTCGGCGTCGAGGGCGTGCGCTACGCGGTTGACGCCAGCCGCCATCTGCCGCTGCAGGTGATGGTCGCCGCGCCGTCCAGCGTCCCCTCCACGCCAGGTCTCGAAATGTCCGGCGCCGATTTCGCCGGCGCGGAGATGGAGACCATGCTCGGCTGGCCGGAAGTGCGCGGTGTGGCGGAAGTGATGGATATGCACGGCGTGCTGCACGGTAGCGAGCGGATGCAGGAGATTGTCCAGGCCGGTCTCAACAGCGGCAAACTGATTGAAGGCCACGCCCGCGGCCTGAGCGGCGCTGACCTGCAGGCCTACCTCGCCGCCGGCGTCACCTCCGATCATGAACTGACCTCGGCGGACGACGCGCTGGAAAAACTGCGCGCCGGTCTGACGATCGAGATCCGCGGCTCGCACCCCTATCTGCTGCCGGATATCGTCGCGGCGTTAAAAACGCTGCCGCACCTCTCCTCGCAAATCACCGTCTGCACCGATGACGTGCCGCCGGATATGCTGCTGGAGAAAGGCGGGATCATCGCCCTGCTTAATCTGCTGATCGAGCACGGTTTACCGGCGGTCGATGCGCTGCGATTCGCCACCCTCAACGCCGCTATTCGCCTGCAGCGCCACGATCTCGGGCTGATTGCCGCCGGGCGGCGCGCGGATCTGGTGGTGTTTGATTCCCTGGAGAAACTGGTGGCCCGTGAAGTCTACGTTGGGGGGGAACGGCTGGCCCATGCTGGCCGCCTGCTGAAGCCGATCGCCCCCGCGCCGGGCGTGACGCCGCCGCGCGATACTTTGCCGATCGCCCCCCTCCGCGCCGATGACTTTGTTCTGCGCGTCCAGGGCATTCGTCACGGCGTCGCCCGCCTGCGTCATATCCGCGGCGCGCGCTTCACCCAGTGGGGCGAAGTGGAAGTGCAGGTTCGTGACGGGAAAGTCCAGCTGCCCGCCGGCTTCAGTCTGATCTGGGTTAAGCACCGCCACGGCCGCCACCAGGCGACACCGCAAATCGCCCTGCTCGAAGGCTGGGGTGAGCTGCGCGGCGCCATCGCCACCAGCTACTCCCACGACTCGCACAATCTGGTGGTGCTCGGGCGCGACGCTGATGATATGGCGCTGGCGGCCAACCAGCTTATCGCCTCCGGCGGCGGGATGGCGCTGGCGCAACAGGGCGAGATCCTTGCCCATGTGGCAATGCCGATTGCCGGCATGCTGTCGGATCTCCCGGCCGCCGAGCTGGCGCGTCAGTTCCGCGAGCTGCGCGATCTGAGCAGCCAAGTCGCCGACTGGGAGCCACCGTACCGGGTGTTCAAGGCCATTGAAGGAACCTGCCTTGCCTGTAACGCCGGGCCGCATTTAACCGATTTGGGTCTGACCGACGGCGGCAGCCGTCAGATAGTCGACCCGTTGATAGCCTGCCGGGAGACCCCGGAGCCAACCGATCACAACAATAATCCTCAGGGAGCCTGAGCATGGCCGATAACACACTTCACTCATCCGACCGCGCTACCTGGCTGGAGCGCCGCTTTGCGCTGCGCTCGCGCGGCGGTACGCTACGCACCGAATGCCTGGCCGGGATCACCGGCTTTCTCGCCGCCGCCTATTTACTGGTGGTCATCCCGGGGCTGCTGGCGATCGGCGGGATGGACAAAGGCGCCGCCACCACCGGCACCATTCTGGTCTTCGTCGTCGGCTCTCTGCTGATGGCGTTTTATGCCAACCTGCCGTTTATCGTTGGCCCGGGGATTGGCGGCTCGGTGCTGGTGGGAGTGACGCTGGCCGGTAGCGAAGGGATTGGCTGGCAGACTGGCCTCGGGATTGCCTGCTGGTCGGGGATCCTCTTCTTCCTGCTGACCCGCTTTGGCCTGCGCGAAGTGGTCACCCGCTCGGTACCGCAGTCGATCAAGCTTGGGCTCACCGCCTCCATCGGCCTGTTTGTCGCCGTCCTCGGCTTTCGCAATGCCGGGCTGGTGCTGGCCAATGCGAAAACCAACGCGCTGATGCTCGGCGACTTTCTCGCCCCCGGCGCGCTGGTGGCGCTGTGCGGCCTGTTCCTGGCGATAGCCCTGCAGGCGCGTAAGGTTCCGGGCGCGATTTTGTGGGCCATTCTGTGCGCCACGCTGGTGGGCATCCCCTTCGGCGTCACCCATTTGCCGACAAGTTTTATCGACGTTCCCCATTCGCTAACCCCGGTGCTGGGGCAGGTTGACCTGTTGGGGGCGTTAAACATCGCCTTCCTGCCGTTCCTGTTCGTCTTTTTCGCTTCTGAGTTTTTCTCCACCATGGGGACGACGCTGGCGGTGGGCGGCGAGGCGGGGCTGCTGGATGAAGAAGGCAACATGCCGCAGATTAATCGCCCGTTTATGGTCGATTCGATTGCCGCCGCGCTCGGCCCATGGGTGGGCATCCCGGCGGCGACGGCACTGATTGAGTCTTCGGCGGCAGCGGAAGCCGGCGGCAAAACCGGCCTCACCGCCCTGTCGGCGGCGGTAATGTTCCTGCTGATGCTGCTGTTCACGCCGGTGGCGTTGATGATCCCGAAAGAAGCCACCGCCCCAGCGCTGATCCTGATTGGCCTCAACATGTTCAGCGGCCTGCGCAAAGTGGATCTTGGCAACTTCACCGACGGGCTGCCGGTGCTGATGATGGTGATGATCACCCTTATCGCCAACAGCTTCGGCACCGGGATTGCCGGCGGGCTGCTGTTTTACATTGTGATCAAGGCTATCGCCGGCAAGTGGCGGGAAATCCCGATTGGCCTGTGGGTGCTGGCTGTCCCGCTGGTGTATTACTTCGCGACCTTAGTCAGGCATTAAGCCCTTCACAATGTGATTTCACCTCTTCATATAACAAACGCACCGCGGCAGAGAGCTGTTTGCGGTGCGGACAAATCAGATTCAACGGCACCACATCCCCCTGATAACGCGGCAGCAGGCGCCGCAGGCGCCCCGCCCGCAGATCGTCGCTGACGTCGAGCATCGATTTATAGGCAATGCCCTCCCCGGCCACCGCCAGCCGACGGATCACCTCGGCGTCGTCGCTCATCACCGTGCCGGAGACCTTCTGCTGCTGAACCACACCGTCGAGGCTCAGCGACCAGCGGTCGAACGGACGGCCGCGCAAAATGTAGATCAACGCATTGTGCTGGCTGAGCTCCTCGAGGGTCTGCGGTTCGCCGTGGCGGGCGATCCACTCAGGCGAGGCCACCAGCACCCGACGATTTTCCGGCGCCACCGGCAGCGAGATAAACGAGGCATCGTCGTTATTGCCATAGCGAAACGCGACGTCCACCGGATCTTTAAACACGTCGGTCAGCTGGTCGGAAAAGAGCAACCGCAAACGCAGCGCCGGGTGGCGTTGGCGGAAATCACGGAACAGGGTCAGGAGCAGGTTACGCCCGAGGTCCGACGGCACGGCAATCTGCAACATGCCGCGAACTTCATCGTCCGGGGTCTGGATCTTCTGCAGACCGGCCTCGAGGGTATCGAGCATCTGGGTGGCGTAGGGCAGCCAGGTCTCCCCCTCCGGCGTCAGGCGCAGGCTGCGGGTCGAACGGGCAAACAGGCGAATATTGAGGATCGTCTCCAGACGCTTAATCGCCGCGCTGACCTGCGCCGGCTGCTGCCCGGATTCACGCGCCGCATCGCTAAAACTGCCCAGTGCCGCGGCGCGGACAAATAAGGTCAGATCTTCCAGCCTGAACATGCCGATTCTCCCCTGCTTCAGATTGCTCCCAAAATACGCATCACCGTCGCTGCAACGCAAGCGGCGCAAGACTTGTGCCGTGTTTTGCTTACACTTTTTAAAAATCCAGTGCTTGCCATTTCAGCAACGCATCAGGAATGATACGAGGCTGCTAATTTGAGTCCAGGTAATAATGAGGAAATTATGCGTAAAACAAAAATGATGCTTCTGGGCGTACTTCTTGCCACCGCTGGCGCCAGCTGGACGGCTACTGCCGCGGGGATCGATCAGTATGCGCTGAAAGAGTTCACTGCCGATTTCACCCAGTTTCACATCGGCGACACCGTTCCGGCGATGTACCTCACCCCGGAATACAACATCAAACAGTGGCAGCAGCGTAACCTGCCTGCACCTGACGCCGGCAGCCACTGGACCTACATGGGCGGTAACTACGTGCTGATCACCGATACCGAAGGCAAAATTCTCAAAGTGTACGATGGCGAGATCTTCTATCATCGCTGATCCGCGCAACCTCCACGTCCGCCCCGGCGAGCCAGCGGACTCTCCGGCGCTGCGCCAGATCTTCCTGCGGGCGCGCAGTTTATCGTGGACCTGGCTTCCCGCCGCGGCGTGGCGGCTGGAGGATTTCGATGCCGCCACCGCGGATGAACAACTGTGGGTCGCGGAATGCGACGGCCAGCCGGTGGGCTTTGCCGCCGTATGGACCGCCGATAATTTACTTCACCATCTGTTTGTCGACCCCGACTGGCAGGGCAAACATATCGGCAGCGCGCTGCTGGCGCAGGTCGAACAGAGCTTTACCGCCAGCGGAACGCTGAAATGCCTGATGGAAAATAAAAACGCCCTGCGCTTCTACCAGCGTCATGGCTGGACCATCGAAGCACAGGGCGCGTCGCCCGAGGGCAGATACTGGCTGATGCGCTCGCCGCGGCCTTAAACGGCGCGGAAGGCAATCTCACCCGGGATCACTTCTCCCTGCCAGTACATCTGGGCCGCCACCCGGCCCGCCAGCTGGCGGTAGATGTCGGTAAATTCGCTGTCCGGACGCGCCACCACCGTCGGCGTGCCGTTATCCAGATCTTCCCGCAGCGTAATATGCAGCGGCAGCTGACCCAGCAGCTGGGTGTGGTATTTCTCGGCCAGTTTTTGCGCGCCGCCGGTGCCGAAGATAGGCTCGTGGTGCCCGCAGTTGCTGCAGATATGCATGCTCATGTTTTCCACGATCCCCAGCACCGGCACTTCCACTTTCTCGAACATCACGATGCCTTTTTTGGCGTCGATCAGCGCGATGTCCTGCGGCGTGGTGACCACCACCGCGCCGGTCACCGGAATGTTCTGCGCCAGGGTCAGCTGGATGTCGCCGGTGCCCGGCGGCATATCCAGCACCAGGTAATCAAGATCCGGCCACAGGGTCTCCTGCAGCATCTGCATCAGCGCCTTGCTGGCCATCGGACCACGCCAGACCATGGCGTTGTCGTCGGTCACCAGGTAGCCGATAGAGTTGGTGGCCAGGCCATACTTGATGATCGGCGCCATATGGGTGCCGTCCGGTGAGGTCGGGCGACTGTCTTCGGCGCCCAGCATGGTCGGAATCGACGGACCGTAGATATCGGCATCCAGAATGCCCACCTTCGCCCCTTCCGCCGCCAGGGCCAGCGCCAGGTTTACGGCAGTAGAAGATTTACCGACGCCGCCTTTGCCGGAGCTGATGGCGATAATGTTCTTCACGCCGTTGACCCCGGGCTGGTTTTTCACGCGCTTGAGGGTCGCGATGCTGTGGGTCAGCTTCCAGTCGATGGCCTTCGCGCCAGTGATGCGCAGCAGCTCGGCGCTGCACTGCTCTTTCAGCACTTCGAAGGCGCTGCTCCAGACGAACGGCATCTGCAGCTCAATATGAACGGTATCGTCCAGCCAGGCGACATGGTGCAGCGCCTTGAGGGCGGTGAGATTATGCTTCAGGGTTGGGTGCTGGAAATTGGCCAGCGTCCCGGCGACCATCGCACGTAGGCGCTCAGGGGATTTGGCCTGGGATTGCGAATTCATCCCGACTCCTTTGTTGTTTTGAGATGCTTTCAGTAATCACAGAGTTTATCACAGCTAACGATTATCCATATATGGGCAGCCATTTATGGCGCACCCACAGCCCTTTTGGTAATATCGGAAGCCCTTTTTACAACAGAAGATGTAATGCTCACTATGACTCAAGTCGCGAAGAAAATTCTGGTAACGTGCGCCCTGCCGTACGCCAACGGCTCCATCCACCTCGGCCACATGCTGGAGCACATCCAGGCTGATGTCTGGGTCCGTTACCAGCGAATGCGCGGCCACGAGGTCAACTTCATCTGCGCCGACGACGCCCACGGCACGCCGATCATGCTCAAAGCGCAGCAGCTCGGTATCACACCGGAGCAGATGATTGGCGAGATGAGTCAGGAGCATCAGACCGATTTTGCCGGCTTCGACATCAGCTATGATAACTATCACTCGACGCACAGCGACGAAAACCGCGAGCTGTCGGAGCTTATCTACACCCGTCTGAAAGAGAACGGTTTTATTAAAAACCGCACCATCTCTCAGCTCTACGATCCGGAAAAAGGCATGTTCCTGCCGGACCGTTTTGTGAAAGGCACCTGTCCGAAGTGCAAATCTCCGGACCAGTATGGCGATAACTGCGAAGTGTGCGGCGCGACCTACAGCCCCACCGAACTTATCGACCCGAAATCGGTGGTCTCCGGCGCTACGCCGGTAATGCGTGACTCCGAGCACTTCTTCTTCGATCTGCCGTCGTTCAGCGAAATGCTGCAGGCGTGGACCCGCAGCGGCGCGCTGCAGGAGCAGGTAGCGAACAAAATGCAGGAGTGGTTCGAATCCGGCCTGCAGCAGTGGGACATCTCCCGCGATGCGCCGTACTTCGGCTTCGAAATTCCCAACGCGCCGGGCAAATATTTCTACGTCTGGCTGGACGCGCCGATCGGCTACATGGGCTCCTTCAAGAACCTGTGCGACAAGCGCGGCGACACCACCAGCTTCGACGAATACTGGAAGAAAGACTCCACGGCCGAGCTGTATCACTTTATCGGCAAGGACATTGTCTACTTCCACAGCCTGTTCTGGCCGGCGATGCTGGAAGGCAGCAACTTCCGTAAGCCGACCAACCTGTTCGTGCACGGCTACGTAACGGTTAACGGCGCGAAGATGTCCAAGTCGCGCGGGACCTTTATCAAGGCCAGCACCTGGTTAAATCATTTCGACGCTGACAGCCTGCGCTACTACTACACCGCCAAGCTCTCTTCGCGCATCGATGACATCGACCTGAACCTGGAAGATTTCGTGCAGCGCGTGAACGCGGATATCGTCAACAAGGTGGTTAACCTCGCCTCACGCAACGCCGGCTTTATCAGCAAGCGTTTCGACGGTGTGCTGGCCGCTGAGCTGGCCGACCCGGCGCTGTATAAAACCTTCACCGACGCGGCAGAAAGCATCGGTGAAGCATGGGACAGCCGCGAGTTCGGTAAGGCAATCCGCGAAATCATGGCCCTCGCCGACGTGGCTAACCGCTACGTCGACGAGCAGGCGCCGTGGGTGGTGGCGAAACAGGAAGGCCGCGACGCCGACCTGCAGGCCATCTGCACCATGGGCCTGAACATGTTCCGCGTGCTGATGACCTGGCTGAAGCCGGTGCTGCCGCAGCTGGCGGCGCGTGCGGAGGCATTCCTCAACAGCGAACTGAGCTGGGATGCCATTCAGCAGCCGCTGCTGGCGCATAAGGTGAATCCGTTCAAGGCGCTGTATAACCGCATCGAGATGAAACAGGTGGAAGCGCTGGTGGAAGCCTCTAAAGAAGAGGTGAAAGCCACCGCGGCGCCGGTCACCGGTCCGCTGGCGGACGATCCGATTCAGGAGACCATCACCTTTGACGATTTCGCCAAAATCGATCTGCGCGTGGCGCTGATTGAAAACGCGGAATTCGTCGAGGGCTCCGACAAGCTGCTGCGCCTGACGCTGGATCTCGGCGGCGAAAAACGTAACGTCTTCTCCGGCATCCGCTCCGCTTACCCGGATCCGCAGCCGCTGATTGGCCGCCTGACGGTGATGGTCGCCAACCTGGCGCCACGCAAAATGCGCTTCGGCATCTCCGAGGGCATGGTGATGGCCGCCGGCCCTGGCGGGAAGGATATCTTCCTGTTAAGCCCTGACGACGGTGCGAAGCCGGGTCAGCAGGTGAAATAACAAAAAAGCCGGAGAGTATCTCCGGCTTTTTTTTGCCCGGCGGCGCTACGTTTGCACGGGCCTACGGGTTTTGTCGGCCGGGTAAGGCGAAGCCGCCACCCGGCTAAACATCACGCCTTCGGGTGATGCACCCGGTGGGTCAACCCGCGCAGGAAGTTGCGCATAAACTGATCCCCGCACTCGCGGTAGTTTTTATGCTCCGGGGCGCGCATCATGGCGGTGATTTCCGGCACCGACACCCGGTATTTCTGCTCGCTCATGATCGCCTGGATATCGTCCGTTTTCAGCGAGAAGGCGATCCGCAGCTTTTTCAGCACCGTGTTGTTATTCACCCGACGCTCCAGCGCCAGCTCCGGCGCCGAATCATCTTTGCCGCGCTTGTCATAGATAAGGCCGTTGAGGAAACCCGACAGGATAATATCCGGGCAGCGGACAAAACCCTCTTCATCCTCTTTCGTCATCCAGGTATCGAAGCTGGCGGCGGTGGATTCCATATCGGCAAGCGCAAGAATGCGCACCATATCGTTATTATTGGCTTTCAGGGTGTAGCGCAGGCTACGAAGAATATCATTACTGAGCATGAGTGCCTTTTACTGTCGATGTTGCAATGGGGCGCAGTGTAGCAGTTTTACAGGCCAATCGCTTCTTTCAGGCTTTTTAAATAGCGCCGGCTCACCGGCACCGTTTGCCCGGCGCGCATCAGCAGCTCCGCCTGGCCGTTCTCTTCCAGGCGAATCTCCTTCAGGTGCGCCATATTCACCAGATACTGGCGATGGCAGCGCAGCAGCGGCGTGCGGCTCTCGAGGGTGCGCAGGGTCAGCTCGGTAAAGCCCTCTTTTCCCTCGCGATCGGTCACGTAGATGCCGCTCATCCGGCTGCTGACGAAGGCCACATCCTCCATCTGCAGCAGCCAGATACGGCTGTGGCCGGTACAGGGAATGTATTTCAGCGTCTGCCGGGCATCATCCAGCAGCGACACGTCCTGCAGGCTGCGCTCCTGACGCAGGCGGGCCAGGGTTTTCTCCAGCCGCACGGCCTCAATCGGCTTGAGCAGATAGTCAAAAGCGTGCTCCTCAAAGGCTTTCACCGCGTACTCATCAAAAGCGGTGAGAAACACGATATAGGGGCGATGCTCCGGGTCGAGCATCCCGACCATCTCCAGACCGCTGATGCGCGGCATCTGGATGTCGAGAAACAGCACGTCAGGGCGCAGCTTATGTACTGCGCCAATCGCCTCCACCGCGTTGCCGCACTCGCCGACGATCTCGATATCGCGCTGAGTCTCCAGCAAAATACGCAGGTTTTCCCGCGCCAGCGGCTCATCATCGACGATCAATACTCTCAGCATGCATTCTCCTCCAGGGGCAGACGTAGGGTGACACGGGTAAAGCGCTCCGGCTCGCAGGTGACGCTGATGCCGCAGTCGGCGCCAAAACGCGCCCGCAGACGCCTATCCACCAGATTCATCCCCAGTCCGCTGGCCTGGGGGTTGGCCCGGTACAGCCCGGCGTTATCTTCGATATCCAGCTGCAGCCAGCGATCGTCCTGGCTGGCGCGGATGGTAATTTCGCCGACGCCAAGATGTTGCGATGTACCATGCTTAATGGCGTTCTCCACGATCGGCTGCAGGGTGAAAGCGGGCAGCTGGTGATGCGCCAGCCCCTCGGGCACCGCCATCTGGATCTGCAGGTTAGCCTGAAAGCGGGCCTTCTCAATCTGCAGATAGGCGTTAACATGCTCGATCTCATCGGCAAGCGTGACAATTTCCGTCGGCCGTTTCAGGTTCTTACGAAAGAAGGTCGACAGATACTGCACCAGCTGGCCGGCCTGATCGCTGTCGCGGCGGATCACCGCCTTCAGCGTGTTAAGCGCGTTAAACAGGAAGTGCGGGTTGACCTGGGCGTGCAGGAGCTTGATTTCAGATTGCGTCAGCAGCGCCTTCTGCCGCTCGTACTGTCCGGCGAGGATCTGCGCCGACAGCAGCTGAGCAATCCCCTCCCCGAGGGTGCGGTTGATCGAACTGAACAGGCGGTTTTTCGCCTCATACAGTTTAATGGTGCCTATCACCCGCTGGTTCTCGCCGCGCAGGGGGATCACCAGCGTCGACCCCAGCTTACAGTGCGGATGAATCGAGCAGCGGTAGGGCACCTCGTTGCCATCGGCATACACCACCTCCCCGGTCTCAATCGCCCGTTGCGTATACGAGGAGGAGATAGGCTTGCCCGGCAGATGGTGATCGTCGCCGATGCCGGTAAACGCCAGCAGCTTGTCGCGATCGGTGATCGCCACCGCGCCGATATCCAGCTCCTGGATCAGCACCTGGGCCACCTTCATGCTGTTCTCTTCGTTGAATCCCTGACGCAGGATCCCCTCGGTCGACGCCGCCACCTTCAGCGCGGTGGCGGAAAAGGCGGAGGTGTATTTCTCGAACATCGCCCGTTTATCCAGCAGAATGCGCATAAACAGCGCCGCACCGACGGTATTGGTGACCATCATCGGCGCAGCAATGCTCTGCACCAGATGCAGGGCGTCCTGGAACGGGCGGGCAATCAGCAGAATGATCATCATCTGCACCAGCTCGGCCACGAAGGTGATCGCCCCGGCGGTCAGCGGGCTAAAGACCTTGTCCGGCCGGCCGCGTTTGACCAGCACGCTGTGCACCAGCCCGCCCAGCAGCCCCTCAACGATGGTGGAGACCATGCAGCTTAAGGCGGTCATTCCGCCCAGCGAGTAGCGGTGCAGGCCGCCGGTCAGCCCCACCAGCCCGCCGACCACCGGGCCGCCGAGCAGGCCGCCCATCACGGCGCCGATGGCGCGGGTGTTGGCGATGGAGTCTTCGATATGCAGACCGAAATAGGTCCCCATAATGCAGAAAATGGAGAAGGTGACGTAGCACAGCAGCTTATGCGGCAGGCGAACGGTGACTTGCATCAGGGGGATAAACAGCCGGGTTTTGCTCATCAACCACGCGATGACCAAAAATACGCACATCTGCTGAAGCAGCAGCAACACCAGATCAAACTCGTACATACCCGCAAACCACACATGCCTGAAAGCGCGTACCATACCCTGCCTGGCGAAAACTTTCTTTGAAGCCCTGCATAAAAATGAAAAATGACGGACAGGATCACACTTTTTTCCGGCGCGTTGCTCAGTAAACGCGGCAAAAACCCCGGCGCGGCGCGCTAAACCGCAATTAATGTTTCATTAACACCTGCGCTTCACCGTATAATCCCCCTGTTAACATCAGGAGCCTATTATGAAGCCAGCGAAAATCGCGGTCGTCACCCTCTTCTTACTTATGGCCATCGGCGGGATCAGCGGCGTAATGCTGGCCGGCTATTCCTTTATTGTGCGTGGCGGTGTCGGCTGATCCAGCGGGTCAGACGCTCAAACGCGCTGTCGACGATAATCGCCGCCAGCGCCACCAGCAGCGCCCCCTGAACAATATAGGCGGTATTAAAGCCGCTCAGGCCGATGATGATCGGCGTCCCGAGCGTACTGGCCCCCACCGTCGAAGCAATGGTCGCGGTACCAATATTGACGATGACCGAGGTGCGGATCCCCGCCAGTATTACCGGGCCCGCCAGCGGTAGCTCCACCTTATACAGACGCTGCCAGCCGGTCATTCCCATCCCTTCGGCCACCCCTGACACCCCCGACGGTATCGACCCCAGCCCGGCCAGCGTCCCCTGCAGCACCGGCAGTATGCCATACAGCGCGAGGGCGATGAGCGCGGGCAGCCAGCCAAATCCCAGCACCGGCACCGCCATCGCCAGCACCGCCACTGGCGGAAAGGTCTGCCCGATAGCGGCGATGGTCTCCACCAGTGGGCGAAACGCGCTGCCGGCGGGCCGGGTGACCGCCACCCCTGCCCCCAGTCCCACAACCGTTGCCGCGAGACTGGACGCCACCACCAGCCAGCCGTGATCGAGGGTTAGCGCCCAGAAGCTCTCCTGCTGATAGACCGGCCGCGGCAGCTCCGGGAACAGCCGACTGAACAGCGGCGCGCTGTAGGGCAGCCCTACCAGCAGGCCGATAAACAGCGCGATAAGCCACCACAGCGGCTCACGAAGCGCCTTCATGGCTCGCCTCCTGGCGCAGCAGATCGGCAAAATGCAGCGTGCCGCAGGGCCTGCCTTCGGCATCGACCACCGGCAGCGCCTCGCAGCGCCGGGCGACAAACTGCGACAGCGCTTCCCGCAGGGTCATGGTGACGGTCAGCCCCTCGCCCGCCAGCCGTTCGCCGGGACGCAAATAGTCCCCCACCTCGCGCAGCGACAGCAGGCGCACGCCCAGCTCGCTGCGGCCAAAAAAGGTCTGCACAAAGCTATTTTTCGGCCGCAGGAGCATCTCCAGCGGCGCCCCCTGCTGGACCACCTCGCCCCCGTCCATCAGCACCAGGTGGTCCGCCAGACGCAGCGCTTCGTCAATATCATGGGTCACCAGCACAATCGTCCGCCCCAGCAGCCGGTGGATGCGCAGCATCTCCTGCTGCAGCGCCTCGCGGGTCACCGGGTCGAGGGCGCCGAAGGGCTCATCCATCAACAGCACCTCCGGATCCGCCGCCAGCGCCCGCGCCACCCCCACCCGCTGCTGCTGGCCGCCGGAGAGCTGATGCGGGTAACGGTCGCGCAGCGTCGCCTCCAGCCCTAACAACGCCATCAGCTCGTCGACCCGGTCGGCGATCCTCGCCCGCGGCCATTTTTGCAACTGCGGTACAGTGGCGATATTCTGCGCCACCGTCCAGTGCGGAAACAGGCCGATGGACTGGATGGCATAGCCCATCCGCCGTCGCAGGGTCAGGACCGGCTGCTGACGGATGTCCTCGCCGGCAAAACGAATAGTGCCACGGTCCGGCTCCAGCAGGCGGTTGATCATCTTCAGCATCGTCGACTTGCCCGAGCCGGAGGTCCCCACCAGCACCGAGAAGGCGCCTTCGCGCAGCTCCAGGGTCAGGTCCTTCACCGCCGGGTGGCCGGCAAACACTTTGCTGACCCCTTCAAACTCAATCATTGGCCTCTCCTTTTAGCCAGGCGCCCCACAGGGCGAACAGGGCATCCACCACCACCGCCAGGGCAATGGTCGGCACCACGCCCAGCAGCACCAGATCCAGCGCACTGCTCAGCAGCCCCTGAAACACCAGCGCGCCAAAGCCGCCGGCGCCGATCAGCGCGGCCACTACCGCCATGCCGACGGTTTGCACGCTGACCACCCGCAGGCTGCGCAGCAGCACCGGCATCGCCAGCGGAAGCTGCACCTGACGAAAGCGCTGCCCGGCGCTCATGCCCATCGCCGTCGCGCTCTCCAGGGCGTCCTGCGGCACCTGCTGCAGGCCGGTCACCACCCCGCGCACCAGCGGCAGCAGCGCATACAAAGTCAGGGCGATCAGGGCCGGCGCCACGCCGGTCCCGGAGACGCCCAGCTCGCCCAGCGCCGGGAAATAGCGCGCCAGGCCGGCAAGTGGCGCAATCAGCAGGCCGAACAGCGCCACCGACGGGATAGTCTGGATCACATTGAGCACAGTGAAGGCCGGCGCCTGCCAGCGCGGACGTCGCCACAGCCATACCCCCAGCGGCAGGCCAATGAGCAGGCCCGGCAGCAGGGTGCCGAACAGCAAAAGCAGATGCTGGCGCAGCGCGTCGTCAAATACCTCCTGACGGTTGGCATACTCCTTCAGCAGAGAGAGCTGATCGAGCGCCCCGGTAGCAAGCAGGATGATGGGCAACAGCCAGACTTGCGCATTAAGCAGCCAGCGCCACAGCGGCCGGACGGTAAGATGACGGATGGCCTCGCTGGCCAGCAGCAGACAAAGCGCCAGCGACAGCCACAGGCCGCTGCCGGGCGAGGTGCGCGCCAGCGGCGAGCCGTGCCGGGAGAGCTCAAGCGCCGCCTGTCCGCTGCCCCAGATAAGCAGCGGGAAGAGCAGTTCGGCCAGCAGCAGGTGAAGAAGCGGCGCGGCCCTGCCTGGCAGCCAGCAAAGCAGCATCCCGGCAAGGACTGCCGCCAGCTGAACGCCGGCGAGCCAGGGCATCACCTGCCACAGCCCGCGCCCTTCTCCGGAGAGTAAGCGATTCGGCGCGTAAGTAATAAACGGCAGCGCCAGCGTAACCAGCAGCAGACCTGTCAGCAGCAGGCCGACGCGGTGAGTACAGCGAATGGTCACCGGTGGCTTACTTCAGCAGGCCTTTCTGCTGCAGATAATCTGCCGCCACGCGCTTCGCATCCTGGCCTTCCACCGCAATGCGGGCGTTCAGCTGCTGCAAGGTTTTTTCATCGAGGCTGGCAAAGACCGGCTTCAGCCAGTCGGCGATCTGCGGATAGGCTTTGAGCACGGCCTCACGCACCACCGGCGTCGGGGCATAAATCGGCTGCACGCCCTGCGGGTCGCTCAGCGTCTGTAACCCCAGCGCCGCGACCGGGCCGTCAGTGCCGTAGGCCATCGCCGCGTTTACGCCCGAGGTCTGCTGCGCCGCCGCTTTGATGGTCACCGCCGTATCGCCCCCGGCCAGCGACAACAGTTGGTTCTGGTTGAGGTTGAAGCCATACGCTTTTTCAAACGCCGGCAGCGCGTCCGGGCGCTCAATAAACTCCGCCGAGGCCGCCAGCTTAAATTCGCCGCCCTGCTGCAGATAGCGGCTGAGGTCGGCCAGCGAGGTCAGGTGATTTTTCTCCGCCAGATCCTGGCGCACGGCGATAGTCCAGGTGTTGTTGGCCGGCGCCGGGGTGAGCCACACCAGCTGATGTTTCTCCTGATCGAGGCGCTTCACCTTCTCATAGCCCTGTTGGGCATGCTTCCACGCCGGGTCGTTTTCATCTTTAAAGAAGAAGGCGCCATTGCCGGTATATTCCGGATAGATATCCAGCTCGCCGGCGACAATCGCCCCGCGCACCACCGGCGTGGTGCCGAGCTGGATTTTATTAATCGTTTTTACGCCGTGGCTTTCCAGCACCTGCTGGATCATATTGCCCAGCAGCGCGCCTTCGGTATCAATTTTCGAGCCGACCTTCACCGGCTCCGCCGCCTGCAGCGGTAAACTTATCAGGGCGGCCAGCGCCAGCGCACCGGACCATTTCATTGCCATCTTCATCCCGCTTCCCTCAGTTCTTTTGCGCTTCGCTTACAGAAGCTTAAGAGAAAAGCGTAGTCCATTTGCTGGCGATACGAAAAAGAAAAGGCCGATTAATCGGCCTTTAACGTGTCACGTTGAGCTTAAGGGCTATTCCTTACAACAGTTCAAACTCGCTCTGCTTCACGCGGGCGGAGTCCACGCCGATAAAGACATTGAATTTGCCCGGCTCAGCAACGTATTTCATCTGCTGGTTCCAGAACTTCAGCGCGTCGACGTCAATCGGGAAGCTGACGGTTTGCGTTTCGCCCGGCTTGAGGTTGACCTTTTTAAAGCCGCGCAGCATTTTCACCGGCCGGCTCATGGAGGCAGTGACGTCCTGCAGATACAGCTGAATGACCGTTGCCCCTTCGCGTTTGCCGGTGTTGGTCACCTGCACGCTGGCGGTCACGCTGCCGTCGCGCGGCAGGGTGGCTGACGACATGGTGACATCGGAGACGCTAAAGGTGGTGTAGCTGAGGCCGTAACCAAACGGATACAGCGGGCCGTTGGCTTCATCGAAGTAACGCGAGGTGTACTTGTTCGGTTTCTCCGGATTATAAGGCCGGCCGGTATTCAGGTGGCTGTAGTAGGTTGGGATCTGCCCCACCGAGCGCGGGAAAGACATCGGCAGTTTGCCCGAC
>OGTN01000034.1_pt1 | contig 96797 bp, 82 predicted proteins | sample 1574591 | NCBI WGS metagenome assembly OGTN01 (sample SAMN03295830, study PRJEB24534) | human gut metagenome | isolation source: fecal sample 5 from infant 4 | host: Homo sapiens | place: USA: Pittsburgh, PA | collected 2014-07
CTCCTTGCTAAGATCCATATGGCTACTGGTAGAAAACATTATATATATAAAGATAATATACATTATAAAGTTATCTTGCTTAAGCGGACTAAGATTTGATAGTATCGTCAATATAATATCTACATATACGTTTACTGAATCTAGTGGGGACTGTATATGTGACATACATACCATATATCTATTAAAGGAAGACATTATATTGTAGAAAGGTCCTGGTAGCAATATTGCCATAGATAATATTAAAAACCCTGTTCCAAATATAATCGGTGCAATCCCTATAAAAAAGTTCCCTATATTTTGGTATAGGCTACGTCGGTCGCAAGAATGGTTGACATAGCCCATAATTCCATCATATCTAGATTTCATAGGTCTAAATAGTGAAAATTCATCTACCCTATGTCTGAAAATAATACAGAATACCATATGACTAAATTCATGCACTACAGTGCCAATCATGCCGGTTATAACCAGACCTTTTCTGCCAAAAACCCTATATATACTTGAGGAGTTTTTCTTTTCTATTATGCTGAAAATGAGTCCAAATATAAGAAGTGAAAATATAAAGGCTAGGCTGTATATAAGACTAGACTTTAGTGTATTTAAGATAAGGTTCATAAGTTACCTACTTTCTAAACTCTGCCTCTAACCTGTAGATAGGCATCCCCAAGCCCATAAACTTGTCCTCATATTCTGTAGTTACATTTCCTTCAAAATCACTCTTTGCAAGATCCAAGGATATATTAGACAACCTCAAATCTTTTGACGAAAATTCATTTAGGCTAAACTCAAACAAGTCTCTATTGTCTGTCTTAAAGTGTATCTGTCCATTGTTTAACTTCTTGTCATACAGATCAATAAATAGCGAACTTGTAAGCCTTCTTTTTGCATTTCTCTTTTTTGGCCATGGATCACAGAAATTGATATATACCCTATCTAGTTCCTTATCTTCAAAGTATAGGTCGAATAACTCTACCCCACCCCACAAGAATAGGATATTGTCTAGCTTTAGTTTGTCTGCTTTTTCTACAGCCCTAAGTAAGACTTCTTCCTTTATTTCAAGGGCTATATAGTTGATATCTGGATTTAATTTAGCTAGGCTAGTGATAAACTGTCCCCTACCAGTACCTACTTCGATATGGATTGGATTGTCGTTCTCGAATACTTGAGACCACTTGCCCCTGTAATTTTCTATTATATTCTTATATACTTCATCCTTTATAAATATCCTGTTGTCAAAAGGATTTAGGTATTGGTCCTCATCTTTACTTTCAATAAATACCTGCTCAACCATACCATTTATTATATAATCCTTATAGGATAGTAATTTTTTATCAGCGTCTTTTTTACGTCTTCTTCTCATAATAACTCCTTGTAATATAAATTTTTCTCTAAACATTAGTTATATTATAACATAGATATGTCATCTAATCTATTTTAGCAAATAAAAAAGCTGAGGACAAAAAGCCCTCAACTTGATTAAATCCTTACTTATTAGTGGCATCCACCTGAACAACCTGAGCATCCACTTTCCATATCTTTTAGCTTTTCAGGTATAACTCTGAATCCACCGCCGATATCCTGGATTAGCATGTCTCCAAACTGATCATATTCCTGAGCATCCATTACAAACTCTAATTCTTCAACCATGCAAGCTACGTCACTTGGCTTCTTGTCATCTAGTGCTAGACCAAATGATGGACCTGAACAAGCTGCCCCTGCAAAATACATTCTTATTGATGTTGGCTTTTCTGCCTGTTCTTCTAATATTTCTCTTAGTACGTCTAAAGCTGTCTGTGCTGCTTCTACTTTCATGTCTATTCATCCTTTCAAATTGTTTTTATTATAAAACCATATACTCCAATGAGATTAACTAGTCTTAAAGTAAGAAATAATATACTCTCTAAACTAGTAATCAGAATACATCTGGTCTATTAGATAGTAATTTACTACATTTATATTATACCATAGAAACTAATTTAGTAAACAATTTCTTATATCTTGATATTAAAAAATATTAATTATCTACTGATATATATTATTGATTATCTAACTTAATTGGTCTAGATTCTTCTATAGATTTTACAACATCTAGGATCCTCTGGTTTTCTGAACCCCTGTATTTTAGTTTTATATTTCTCTTAGATAAGTCAAATTTTCCATCTACTAGAACATCAGCATATTTTAGGAGTTCCATCTTCTTTTCATTTCCTATAATATCTTCAAATACATCGCCAGTCCACATCCATATATCCTTGTCTGGACATTCTTCTTTCGCCCTTTTTAAAAGATTTAGTAGGCTATCATCCATTGTCTGTTGTAGGGGTTCACCACCAAGTAGGTTTATACCGACTACGACAGGATTTTTAAGATAGCCTATAAACATATCCTCAGTGTCTTTAGTCCAATCATCCCCATGATTAAAGTCCTGTAGGTCTTCGTTAAAGCAACCTTCACATTTATGTGTACATCCCGATACAAAAAGCGTCACCCTAACACCAGGACCATTTGATACATCTAGTTTTCTAATAGTTGTATACTTCATTTAAAACCTCCCCAAAAAACAAATGGCAATATGATATCATATTGCCATTTTAATATTTCAACCTCTGCTATATTATTTTATTTAGTATCTAAAATGCATATATTAATTGAATATATTATATATAAATGAATGGTAAACAAAAACAATATATTATGAGTATCTATTCAATATGAATCTATAAGTGTAATACTCTCTCACTTATTTCTTGTGTACGTCCCTTGTTCCAGAAGTTAGTACCAATATAACCACAAGTACGTCTCATAACTTGCATTTCATCCCTATCCCTGTTTCCACAAGAAGGACAATACCAGTTAAGGTCTTTATCTATCTGTATTTCACCAGTGTAGCCACATTTGTAGCATACGTCTGGCTTAGTATTTATCTCAGCATACTGTATGTTGTGGTAGATAAAGTTAATAACCTGCTCCACCGCTTCAATATTTTTAGTCATGTCTGGAACTTCTATGTAGGATATACATCCTCCTGTAGATATACCGTGGAACTGTGATTCAAATTTTAGTTTAGTAAAGGCATCTATCTCCTCGCATACATTGACATGGTATGAATTTGTATAGTATAACTTGTCAGTTACGCCTTCTATTTCACCAAACCTAGCCCTATCTATCCTACAGAACCTATAAACAAGTGACTCTGCTGGAGTTCCATACAAGCTAAATCCAAGCCCTGTTTCATCTCTCCAACGGTCACATGAATCCTTTAGGTGGTGCATTACATCAAGCGCAAATTTTTCACCTTCAGGACTTGTATGGCTTACACCTAACATTGCATATACCATTTCGTATATACCAACGTATCCAAGAGAAAGTGTTGAGTAACCACCTTCAAGTAGTGAATCAATCTTTTCTCCCTTCTTAAGTCTAGCTATAGCACCGTGCTGCCAATGTATTGGAGATACATCAGATAGGGTGCCCTTAAGCATCTTATGTCTACATAATAGAGCATCCTTGCATAGGTCCAATCTCTGGTCTAGTATATTCCAGAACTGTCCCATCTTACCCTTTGACAGGATAGCTATCTGAGGTAGGTTTAGGGATACTACACCTTGATTAAATCTTCCATACCACTTGTAGTTTCCATCCTTGTCAATCCATGGAGACAAGTGCGACCTACAACCCATTGGTGGGAAGGCACAACCAGCATAGTTTTCCTTCATGATTTTAGCACTCTGGTAGTCAGGCACTAGTCTCTTGGCAGTACACTCAGCTGCTAGGCGTGTTATATAGTCATATTTACCACCTTCAAGGCAGTTAGATTCATCTAGTAAGTATACTAGCTTAGGGAAGGCCTCACCTATGTTTTGTCCCTTATAGTTTTTCATACCTTCAAGTCTCTGCTTAATCATTTCCTCACAGATTAGGGCCATTTCTTCTTCGTATTCATTTCCTTCTTCTACTTCTAGGTAGATCGTAGCAAATGGCGCCTGACCATTAGTAGTCATAAGAGTAGATAGCTGGTACCTGATAGTCTGCACACCATCTTTTAGGTCTTTTCTCATCATATCATCAGCTATTTCGTCAGCTAGTTTTTCATCATTGTATTTTTCAAGGTATAGATTGTAAAACTTGTCCCTAGTCCTTCTTAGGTATGGAGCTAGGTGCTTGATACTTATAGACTGTCCACCATACTGGTTACTAGCTACCTGAGCCATGATCTGTGTAGTTACTGTACACGCTGTAGAGAAAGACTTAGGAGACTCAACCATTTTTTCGTTGATTACTGTACCATTATCTAGCATATCCTGTATGTTTACAAGACAGCAGTTGAATATTGGCTGAAGAGTATAGTCCATATCATGCCAATGTATGGCTCCTTCATCATGTGCCTGTACTATATGTGGTGGTATTAGTTTTCTTCTAGCTATGTCCTTAGATACCTCGCCCGCTATAAGGTCTCTCTGAGTAGAGCATATGATGGCATTCTTATTTGAGTTCTCCATCATGACATCCTCATTAGACTTCTTCATAAGGTTAAGTATAGAATCGTCTGTAGTATTTACTTGTCTTTTGAACTGTTGAACTGCCCTATATCCTTCGTAGGCCCTCGCTGTTTCACTGTGATTATAATGGATTAATCTATCATACACATAACCCTCAATTTTATAAATAGTAGGTTCTTCGTCTAGGCTTAAAAAATAGTTTTCACAGTCTCTAGCAACTGCCTCTGCTATGTCTGGGTGATACAATCCACTACCATTTTTCATAGCTTTTTCAACCGCTATCCTTATTTTAGATCTATCAAAATCTACCTTACTACCATCTCTTTTCATTACAAGCATTAATACTCACTCACTTTCCATAATATTTATATCACTTGCATTTAAAACCATATAGCTCTTATAAATGAATTAATAAATAATTGCTGTTTTGCTATATAGAGTATTAAAAACAAGTTTACCATCAAAAAAATAACTTAAAAACTCTACATATAAATTTGTACCCATACCTAGCTGTTTTAATACATACTGCCAAGTTATATTTTCTTGGGGCAATATATCGTTAAAAACAAGAGGCAACACAATATATAGATTTAAAGTCTGCCTAATCTACAATATATTGTACCTTACCCTTAATAAGTATACGTTATTTCACAGGATAAAACAAGTGATTTTTTTCTTCAAAAAGACTTGAAAAAAAATAAAACTTAATTATATAATGTGTAATCTGGTATCAATATAATCATAATATAGGTTAATAAAGTTTCATATACATATGCTACTAAGCTTTTTAAAATGAAGTGGTGAAAAAATATTTGTATATTAGGAGATATCAGCTATATCAACTATATATCGAAATTTAAATACTTGGTTATAAGAATTAGATACAAGATATAGTTGCGTGTCCTGATTTAAAGATCTAGCTACTAGTCCGACTTGCAGATTATATTGTTTAATAGTAAGGGTGTGATAATTGTGATTACAAGGTTAGTATGGTATAATCAATTTAAAATAATATTGAATGGTATTAGGAGGATTATTATGGAGATTTTAGAAAATGAAAAGCAGATATACGATAAGTTAGATTCACTAGGTATTGATTACTCAGTTATAGAGCATGAACCTGTATATACAGCAGCAGACCTTGAATCAATAAAAGACAGGGCTCATGGAGTTCATTGTAAGAACCTATTTTTTAGAAATGCTAAGGGTGACAAATATTATTTGATAAGCTGCACAGATAATGCACAGGTCGATGTAAAGGGGCTTAAGGAAAAGATAGGTTCTACTAGACTATCTTTTGCATCAGCTGAAAGACTGGAGAAGGTCCTAAATCTTCTTCCTGGTTCTGTAAATCCTTTTTCACTTATAAATGACAGGGAGAAGGTGGTTAACTTCTTTATAGAGAAAAAGCTAGTTGGTGAAGACCAGTTAAACTTTCATCCAAATGTAAACCATAAGACAGTGACTATATCATATGCTGGACTTGAAAAATACCTGTCTGACTTGGGTGTTATAATAAATAAAGTTGAACTTTAATAAGCATATATTTTTATAGTAGATAGGCATATGTGGTATATAATGTATTTTAAAAAGAGAGAGACCTTAGGTCTACTCTCTTTTTTTAAGAACAGTTACTATAGTATTCCCATAGATTCTAATGCTTTTAAAGAACCCATTTTTGAATGATCATAAGTCATACCACCCTGGAAGTATACATTATATGGTGGTCTTATAGGTGCATCTGCGCTAAGTTCTATTGATGAGCCTTGGACAAAGGCACCTGCAGCCATGACTACCTCGTCGTCATAGCCTGGCATAGCCCATGGAACAGGTCTTACAAATGAATCAACTGGTGCAGCAGCCTGAACACCCTCACAGAACTTAACAACCTCTTCTCCATTGTGTAGCTGGACTATCTGGATGATGTCACTTCTAGGATCATCATAGGCTGGGTTGACCTTGTAGCCTAGTCTTTCATACAATCTTGCACAGAAGACAGCTCCCATGACTGCCTGTGATACTACATAAGGCGCTATAAACAAGCCCTGTAGGACATTTCTAGTAGTACCAAAAGTCAAGCCACATTCCTTTCCTATACCTGGGCATGTAAGCCTATAGGAAATTAGCTCTATAAGATCTTTTCTACCTACAACATATCCACCAGTAAGTGCAAGTCCACCACCGGGATTTTTGATTAGGGACCCAGCCATGACGTCAACTCCTACATCTGTAGGTTCTAGGGTCTCTAAAAATTCACCATAGCAGTTGTCTATCATTACTATGACATCTGGTTTTACAGATTTAACGGCATCTATGGCCTCTTTTATATCCTCTATAGATAGGGACCTTCTCCATGCATATCCCTTAGACCTCTGCATCATTACAAGCTTAGTTCTATCATTTATAGCTGCCTTTGCACCCTCTATATCAATAGATCCATCTTCTAAGAAGTCTACTTGCTTATATGTTACTCCATATTCAGATAGGTCTCCCTTTTCTTTTCTGATACCTACAACTCCTTGAAGTGTGTCATATGGTGCAGATGTTATAGAAAGTATCTCATCACCAGGTCTTACTATACCTTGGACTGTAAGAGATAGTGCATGGGTACCATTTACTATTTGTGGTCTGACTAGGGCATCTTCAGTATGGAAAACATTTGAGAATATCTCCTCTACCTTTTCCCTACCTATATCATTGTAGCCGTAGCCAGTAGTCCAGTTGAAGTGGTTGTCACTTAGGTGGGCCTTTTGCATGGCATTTAGGACCTTTAACTGGTTGTATTCTCTTATTTCCTTGATTTTTTCAAACTGTGGTTGAATCTCCCTATCCACATCCTTTGATAGTTCAAAAATTTTCTCATTGATTCCGTATTCTTTTAGTAGTAATTCTTCTGTTTCCTTTAACATTAAAATCTCCTCTTATTTTATAAAATCTTTTATTGCCTCGATTTGATCATCAAGTTCTGTAACCTTGTCTAAGTCTAACCAAAGGGCGTTTTCATACCTCTTAAACCAGGTAATCTGCCTTTTAGCATATCTCCTAGTTCCCTGCTTTAGTATATCTATGGATTCTTCAAGGGTCATTTTACCATCAAAATACTCTAGGACTTCCTTGTAGCCTATCCCCTTCATAGACTGCATCTGACTAGTATAACCCATTTGGTGTAGTCCCTTGACCTCATCTAGTAGTCCCATGTCAAACATCATATCAACTCTCTGGTTTATCCTATCATATAAGATGCTCCTATCCCTGTTTAAGACGATTATTTTGGCATCAAATTTTGGGTTGTATTTTAGATCATTTGAAAAGTCTCCCATGTCTCCACCTGTCTTGTATACCTCGATGGCCCTGATGACCCTCTTAGTGTTGTTGGGGTGGATTCTTTTGGCTGCTTCAGGTGATAGGTCTTGAAGAAGCCTATAAAGGTAGTCTTTTCCCTTGTCATTTAGTATTTCTTCTAGGTCTTTTCTAATGTTAGGGTCTGAATTTGTACCTCCAAAGTCCATATCGTAAACTAGAGAATTTAGGTATAGTCCTGTACCACCAGTAACTATTGCCAGCTTTCCCCTCTTGTGTATGTCACTTATGATTTGACTTGCCATATCATGAAAGTCTGCAACTGAAAAATCCTCATCTGGATCTACTACATCTATCATATGGTGGACTACTGAGTCCATCTCTTCTTGGCTTATCTTGGCACTGCCTATGTCCATTTTTCTGTATATTTGCATGGAGTCTGCCGATATTATTTCACCACCTAAGATCTTTGCAAGCTCGATAGATAGAGCTGTTTTTCCGACTGCTGTAGGCCCAGTGAGTATAAGTATTGGTATTTTATCCGTCATTCCTACATCCTCCTCTTAAATAGCTTTTCTATTTCATATCTTGTCATCTTGACCATAGTAGGTCTACCGTGTGGGCAAGTGTAAGGGTTAGAGCATTCCTCAAGTTGTCCTATAAGGTGCTTGGCCTCTTCAATCGAAATCTTGTCATTTCCCTTTATGGCCGACTTACAAGCTATTTCTGCTATTTCGTCATACTTTGTGTCGTATATATTATCTATTTTACCTAGACCGTCTATTAGTTCATAGATAAACCTCTTTGACTCTGGCTCACCAAATGTATTAGGCAGTCCCCTAATTGATATTGACCTATGTCCAAACTCCTCAACAAGGAAGCCAAAGCTAGAGAATACATCTATATTTTTTCTGACAGTATCCATGTCATTGGCATCAAGATCCATAATTATAGGATCAATTAGCATCTGGACTGATATGTCATTGGCCTTGTACTTTGACATATACATTTCAAACCTGATTCTTTCATGGGCTGCGTGCTGGTCTAACATTATCATATCGTCATTTTTACTGAAGATTATATAAGTGTCAAAAATTATACCTATAAACTTTAATCCAATAAAATCCGGGTTTCTATCAGGACTCTCCTCTATAAAACTAGACTGTTGGTATTCCATTTTTGAATCGACTTCCTTCTTATCTTGTATGCCACCATTGTTTATATCACTTAACCTTATAGGTGTCTGTATCATATCAGCTTGGCCTCTTGGAGACTCGTTAGTATTTTGATTGCTACAAGAATTACTAACGTCTTCTCTAATAGCAGTGCTTGTAAGGTTATTTTCCACCTCTTGGGGTGAATATGAAAAAGAGTTAAAACCAGCAAAGGAGTTTTTATTATAGAGGTCTTTATCCCTACTATTATTCTTGTATCTTCCAACCAAACTAGACTTTAGGAGTATACCTCTTACAAAGTCCGAAAGTTCGTTTAGTATTTCCTCTTCTTGGTCAAACTTGACCTCTAACTTGCTAGGATGGATATTTACATCTACCTTGGCAGGGTCAACACTTATGTTTACAAAATATATAGGATACTTGTTGATCGGTATTATAGCCTTGTAGGCATCGTTTATTTTCTTGCTTATATTGGGGCTCTTGATATATCTACCGTTTATATATAGGTGCTGGTGGTTTCTGTTGCCCCTGTATATATTGTTATTGCCTAGGTAGCCACTTATGTTAAAGTATTTTGACCTATAGTCTATCTCAATTAGGTTTTCAGATATATCACGTCCGTAAATCATCCTAATAGCGTTTATGATAGACCCATCTCCTAGGGTTTCATAGATGGTTTTAGAATTATTTATATACTTTATTTTTATAGAAGGGTTACCTATGGCTATCTTGTTTACGATATCTGTTATGGCCTGGGCTTCAGCTTGGTTTGACTTTAGAAATTTCCTTCTCGCAGGTGTATTGAAAAACAAGTCCCTTACAGATATTTGCGTACCCCTATTGGCACTTGTAGCTTCTTTTTCTCTTATCTTACCTCCATCTAAGACAATCCTAAGACCAATTAGGGCTTCTTCTGTTTTTGTAAGCATCTCAAGTTTTGAAACAGCAGCTATTGATGCAAGGGCCTCACCCCTAAATCCTAAGGATTCAAGAGATGATAGGTCTTCTACTGTGTTTATCTTACTTGTAGCGTGCCTCAAAAAAGCCTTGTTTACATCATCTTTGTCTATGCCCGAACCATTATCAATTATCCTAATTAGGCCTTTCCCTCCGTTTTCTATCTCTATGCTTATATATGATGATCCTGCATCTATTGAGTTTTCGACCAACTCCTTGATTATTGAAGAGGGTCTTTCAACGACTTCACCAGCCGCTATCTTATTGATGGTTGAATCATCTAGTATATTTATTTTTGCCATAAGACCTCCTTACTTTGTTTTTACTTTATCTTTTTAGCCTTGTCTTGTAGCTGATATAATATATTCATCAGCTGTAATGGCGTTGTGTTCATCATATCTATATTCTTTATCTCGCTGATTATATCCTTATATGGAGATAGGTCTATTTGTTCATCCATAGGAATATTTTTCTTTGATTCTCTTTCAAGTACAAAATCAAAACTAAGCTGGCGGATTTCTTCTTCATTTTCTTCTTTAGGATATATACCAGTAGCTTGAGATATTGACTCTGAGTTATTTAGGTGATTTTTTTCTAGGTCTTTTAAGATAGAGTCTGCCCTTTTTATCAGGTCATCTGGCAACTTGGCAAGTTTGGCAACATAAATACCATAACTCCTATCAGCTGCACGGTCTACTATCTTCCTTAAAAATATAATGTCATCTCCATCTTCTTTTACATCCACAGAGTAGTTCTTAATATTGTCATAGGTGTTCTCAAGGTCTGTTAGCTCATGGTAGTGAGTTGCAAAAAGAGTCTTGGCCCCTATCCTATCATGTATATACTCTACTATGGACCAAGCAAGGGATATACCATCATATGTAGATGTACCCCTACCGACCTCGTCAAGGATTATAAGAGAGTATTTTGTTGCATTTTTTAGTATCTGGCTGACCTCATCCATCTCTACCATAAATGTCGACTGGCCTTGTGATAGGTCATCGCTAGCCCCTACCCTAGTAAATATCCTATCTAGGATTGGTATCCTTGCTGATGTTGCAGGTACAAATGAACCTATATGGGCCATTAAACATATAAGGGCAGTCTGTCTCATATATGTGGACTTACCGGACATATTTGGTCCTGTAATTATATGGATCTTGTTGTTATCATTCATGGATGTCTTGTTTGCTATAAAGTTTTCTTGCCCCATTATTTGCTCAATAACAGGGTGCCTACCATCTATTATTTCAAGTTGACCTGATTCTGTTACATAAGGTCTCGAATAAGAGTTTTTGTTGGCTATGATTGCATTTGAAACATATACGTCAAGCTCAGCTATGGTGTTGGCAACAACTTGAATCCTGTCTATATTATCGTAAATCGTGTTTCTAATATCCTTGAAAATAGAGTACTCTAGGCTCTTTATCTTGTCTTCTGCATTTATTATCTTGTCCTCAACTTCTTTTAGTTCAGGAGTTATAAATCTCTCAGCATTGACCAAGGTCTGCTTTCTGATATATGAATCATCAAGGTCTAACTGGACTAGGGCTGCCTTAGTTATCTCTATATAGTAGCCGAATACTTTGTTGTATCCTATCTTAAGGGTCTTGGCTCCAGTTCTTTCTTTTTCTCTTTTTTCTATGTCCTTGATTATACTAGACCCGTTGTTGTATATGTCCCTAAGTTCATAGAGGTCCTTTGAATACTGGCTCTTAATGATATTTCCGTCCTTAAGGCCCTGGCTTGGTTCCTCGAGAATTGACTCATCTATTAGCCTATATATATCGTACAGGCAGTCTATTGAAGACTTGAACTTGTTTAAAACAGGTGAATTTGAGTTTGCTATTGTAGTCACTATCTCTGGTAGCTTGGCTATAGAGTTCTTAAGGTTTATCAGGTCCTTAGGATTGACCTTATCATAGGCTACCTTTGCACATATCCTCTCCAAATCGTATATTCTTTCAAGACTTTCTCTTAGATTTTCCCTCAGGTTAAAATCACTCAAAATAGCCTCAGTTATATCTAGTCTCCTATTGATAAGGTCTACATTCATTAGGGGTTGCTCGATAAATTTTCTGAGCATTCTTGCCCCCATAGGAGTAGAGGTAGAGTCTATAACCTGTAGTAGAGATCCCTTTTTATTGGAGCTTCTAATAGTCTTTGTAAGTTCAAGATTTACCCTTGTAAATAGGTCAAGTACCATGTAGTCATTTGATTTGTATACATTTATCCTATTTATATTATTAGAAGATATCATCTGTGTCTTTCTTATATAGTTTAGGACTATTGACAATGAAGATTCCATAGGGTGATTATTAAATATCATATTTTTTTCTAGGTAGGACTTATCAAAAATATCATTTAGGATATTCTTGTCCAGCAAGTCTTTATCAAAATCTTCATTCAAATAAATATTGGCAATTGCTGCCAAGGACCTAATAGAGTACAAAAACTCAGGTCTATTTGTAATCAGTTCTTTGGGACCTACCTTGGCTATTTCATCCTTCACTTTTTTAGGATCTATCATTGTTGTATTTAGTTCACCAGTTGATATATCAGTATATGATATAGAGGCTGCATCATTCCCAAAGTATACTGCCATTAAATAGTTATTTGAAGTGTTTTCAAGACTGTCCTCTTCAAGCAATGTGCCCGGAGTAACTACCTTCACGACCTCTCTTTTTACTAGACCCTTGGCAGTAGAGGGATCTTCTACCTGTTCGCCTATAGCCACCTTGTAACCTGCTTGGATCAATCTTGTAAGATAGGATGACACTGAGTGGTAGGGAACACCACACATAGGAGCCCTTTCTTCTAGACCACATGCCTTTCCAGTAAGGGTGATATCTAGTACCTTAGATGCCAAAAGTGCATCATCAAAAAACATTTCATAAAAATCGCCTAATCTATAAAATAATATACAATCCTTGTATTCTTCTTTTGTATCTAAATAATGCTTCATCATAGGGGAAAGCTTTGACTTATCTATTTCCATATATACCTCCAATACGCTTGTAATTATGATTTTATTACATAATCTCTAATATATTATTATAACACAAAATTCATTTATATAAAAAGAACCCAGCCAATTATTGACTAGGTTCTCAAGAATATTTCTTATGTAAGTAAGGATAGTATTTCGGATTTTAGACTTGCTCTTTTTTCTGGATTGTTTTTGCTTATTTCATCCACTGTAAATTCTTTTTTAACCATGGCTGGTTTAGTAGATAGAACATATATCCTATCTGATAGGCTGATAGCTTCATCAATATCATGGGTTATAAGCAAAATAGTCGAATTCATCTTTTTTCTAACTCCTGAAAACCAATCTATAAGAGATGCCTTAGTGATTGAGTCCAGGGCGCCAAAGGGTTCATCAAGTAACATTATATCTCTAGAGCATACATAGGTCCTCAAAAAATTAGCCCTCTGCTTCATACCACCAGACAATTGTCTTGGATAGCTTAACTCATATCCCTTAAGGTCAAATATATCGAAATAGTTTTCTACCTCTTGTCTGGCCTTGACCTTTGACATACCGGACAATACTAGGGGTAGGGACACATTGTCTATGATAGTCTTGTAGGGTAATAGGAGATCCTTTTGATACATATAGCCAAGGTGGCCATTTACATATACCTCACCATTATCCTTTTCTTCTATTCCGCTTATTATATTGAATATAGTAGACTTGCCACAACCACTTGGTCCGACAATAGATACCAATTCACCCTTGTTTAGGACTATATTTATGTCTTTTAGTATGGGTTCACCAAGATAGAATTTATCTAAATTTTTGAGATATATCTTATTTTTCTGCTGGTAAGAACTCATTAGTATACGCCTCTTTAACATTTAAGTCTTTCTTTATAAGACCATTAGATTTCATGAAATCAGCATAACCCTTCCAAGTTTCGTCCTTCATCTGTCCCCATACTGGAGCATCATCCTTGTACTTAGATGCTAAGAATTCCTGGCTCTTTTCTACTAGTGTCTTGTCTAGCTCTGGAACTGCCTTTGATAGGATAGCTGCAGAGTCCTTTGGATTTTTTATAGCAAAATCGTATCCCTTGGCAGTGGCTTGCATAAATTTCTTTACTAGGTCTGAATCTTCATCTATTATCTTTTTGCTAGTTATTATAATAGGTGTATAGTAGTCAAGCTTAGGATCAATATCCTTTATCGGTATGTAGTTTAGGTCTTCCTTAAGTATTTTTGATTTTACAACATCCCAACCTTCAAATACCCATGCAAAGTCTATGCTCTTTTTAGTAGCAGTAAAGAAGTCATCCTGACCTATATCAACTCTTTTAAGTTTGCTAAAGTCTGATCCATTTTTTTCCATAGCAAGTTTTATTATAGCTTCTTCAGACGGAGAACCCCAACCTCCATAAGTCTTTCCTTCAAAGTCCTTAGGTGACTTGATGTTCTTGGCTACTGGAGATGCAAAGCCTGATGTGTTGTGCTGAATAATAGCAGCTATTGCCTTTATTGGAAGAGGATCTTTTTCCTGTGTAAGAGCATATGTCACATCTTCCTGGTAAGATATACCAAACTGTGCTTGGTTTGTTGCAACTACAGTAGTTGAACCACTATCTGATGGCTGAACAATATTTAAGTCTATGCCCATTTCCTTGTAGTAACCCTTTTCTTTTGCTACATAGATACCAGTGTGATTAGTATTAGGTGCATAGTCCAATACTAGTGTAACCTTTTTAAGCTTATCAGATTTTTCATCTGCCTTTTTGCCAGAACCACTGCATCCTGACAGTATTCCTAGGGATAATGCCCCTACCAGAGTAAGTGATAATAATTTCTTTATTTTCATGTTTACCTCCTGTTCTTAAAATATAGATTTTTTAATAAAGTAATAATACCAACAAAAATCAAACTGAATATTACTACTAAAATTGTACATGCAAATACCTTGTCCAAGGCATATGAAGATTTTGCTCTGACCATATAGACTCCAAGTCCTATGCTACCTCCAAGCCATTCTGCAACTGTTGCTGCTACAAAAGCATAGGTTGAAGATATGGTTAGACCAGTGAAGAATTTGTCCATAGACATAGGGAACTTTAGGTGAATAAAGGTATTAATCTTGCTTGATTTCATTACCTTAAATAAATTTAAGTAGTCTCTGTCAATTGACTCTATCCCAGCCATAAAGTTGATAAGGACAGGAAAGAAACAAGTCAATACAACACACAATACCTTAGACTTGATTCCAAAACCAAACCATATAACCAATAAAGGTGCTATTGTAATCGTAGGTATCATCTGAGTTATATACATTATTGGATAAAAGCATTTTTTTATAATTGGAATAAAATCCATAAGTATACCCACAAATAGGGCAAACACAATTGAAATCAAAAAACCAATTATAGTCTCTTCAAGTGTTACCATTGAATGCATAAATAAAAGCCTGTAATCATCCCTAAATTCGAGTCCTATATCACTAGGCTTTGGCAGTATGTATGATGGCACACTCATTTTAACGCAAATTAACTCCCACACAAACAATAGGCCTATAAAGGTAATTATGGGATAGAATAATGTCGACTTATATAAGAACCTATCTTTACTAAGATTCTTAGCTTTACTATCTGTGATGTTGTAGTTTTTCATCAATTGTTATACCACCTTTTTTCTGGTCAACTCTTACGATTGTAATTACTCTTTCACATCCCAATTCAAAAGGTAAAAGGTGGATTTTTTTAGAAAGTTCGAATACATCATCTAAATCCCCCTCTATAGTGGTAGAGTTGGCTCCTATTTCATACTTAAGACCACTTTTCTTAGCAAGTTCTATACACTCGTCTACTATTTTGTACATTTCCTCTTCACAACCATATGGACGCAAAGGCATTACGGCTATATCTGCTATCACCATATCTAATATCTCCTTGTATTTTATTGATAAGCTAAAAAAAAGTCCCCGTGCTGGAGACTTTTATAAACTCCGGCATTATCCAAAGTCTTATGGGTCGAATATTTATTCCTCTCAGCAACCGCTCCCCTTACATTCAGTTTATCTATTATAATTATATCACAGAATTACAAAAATTAATCATTATTTTCATTTTAACGAATTAAGTTGTATACTGATAAATCTACCACATAAATAAATCTAGTACATAAAATCAGAGCATCTCTACGAAATTTCTTACCATATTTGCTGTTATACCCCAGATAATAAATTCTTCATACTCATAAAAAGGTATATCATAATACAGAGTAGGCCATGAATAGGACTCTTCTCCCTTTAGTGGTATATTTAGCCTTTCTAGTAGTCCTGATAGCTCTAATTTTTCGTCTGGAACAATTACAGATGCATTCTTAAATACAAGAGGCTTTTGGTCCTTGAAAAATGATATTGGCACTGTGAATAGTCGCTCTACTTCATCATTTGATATTGAAAGATCAATATTTTTATCTATCCTAGCAAGGTAACAGTGTATTAGACCTCTAGTAGGAGTTGCATATTCAAATATCCTAGATATAATCTCTAGCTGGAATTCTTCTGCCTCAATTTCCTCGCAAAATTCCCTAATTGCAGCGGCCCTTGACTCTTCATCTTTTTCTACCCTTCCACCCGGAAAAGATACCTCGCCAGGTTGGTGCTTTAGCTTAGAATTCCTAAGTTCAAAGAGTATATGGTCTTCACCAGTAATTTCTATAACTGGCAATACGACTGAAGAGTGCATCTGGTAGGTTGGGCTTAGAATCTTAGTCCCTACATTTTTAAACTTGTCTATATCATACATGTCAAAACCTCCTACTAAAATCTTAGGGGCTAGACCAAATGGTCAGCCCCTGTAAAGTCTTTTATTAAATTGCTATTTAAAAAAATTACTTAGATGATTGTTTTTTTGCCCTTATTAAGGTACTCTTTGATATGCCAGTCATCTCTTCTACTTTTTTGTAAGAATATGAATTAAGCATTTCGACTGCTTGGTTTATTTGTTCATCAGTGTACTTCTTTGGTCTACCCTCTCTAAATCCACTAGTTTTCTTGGCCTTATTCTTACCAGACTGTATCCTTTCCACAAGAAGGGCTTTTTCAAACTCATTTATAGCAAGGATTGTATCGTAGAGAATTTTACCCAAGACTGAAGAATCGAAAAGACCGATATTCAATATATGGATATTTATGCCTCTAGACCTAAGATCCCTAATTATCTCAAAGGTATCACCAATAGATGTAGCAAACCTATCTAACCTGGTAACTACTATGGTGTCATCTGCCTTAAGACTCTTAAGAAGCTTGTCAAACTCAGGTTTTGTGTTCATATCTAGAGAAGTTTCCTTTAAAATATTACAACCATAGTACCTGTCTGTTATTAAATTTTCTTGTTCCTCTAGATAGCCCGACTCTATTTGTTTTGCAGTCGTTGCTCTACAATAACCATATATCAAGTCCAACACCTCCTGATGTTTCATAACTTATAACTAAATTCTAAAAACTTACATATAATAAATCCAGTAAAAAAATGGAAAAATATCCCTTAGCACACACGTTCTTACAAGATGTATTATATCACAGGTGGGTGTGCAAAAACAATAACTAATGTTCAAAAATTTAAAAATATTTTTGGTAACTAGATATGACTGATAAAAAGACCTAAAGGACTTTATGACAACTATTTATTGGTATAAACTATAATTTATGAATACAATTTACAAATCAATTAATGAATTTTTATATTTTTCTGTCTAAAGTATTCATTTTATATATTAAAAAGTCATATATAAGTCACGGTATCAAAATGCAACTTATATATGACACTATTAATTTGATTAATTTTTCTTATTCTACTTTATTGCTATTGCTGAACTATCTTATTAAGTAGTCCCTGAATTTCTTCGCTCTCAATAAAGTCATCGAAGTTCATCTTTCTATCAAGTATTCCATTTTCACCTATAAATATTATTCTATTTGCTATAGAGTCTATAAACTGGTGGTCATGAGATGTGAATAGTAGAACTCCTGTAAAGTTTTCTAGGGCCTTATTGACTGATGTTATAGATTCAAGGTCAAGGTGGTTTGTCGGATCATCTAGCAATAGTACATTTGCATTTGATAGCATTAGCTTGGATAATAGACACCTAACCTTCTCTCCTCCACTTAGGACATTGGCTTCTTTTAGGGCTTCATCACCTGAAAATAACATCCTACCCAAAAATCCTCTTATATAAGACTCACTCTTTTCTTCTGAATACTGTCTTAGCCAGTCAACTAGTGAATAACTACAGTCATCGAAAAAGTTATTGTGGTTCTTTGGCATATAGTCCTGTGATGTAGTTACACCCCACTTGAATTCACCTTCAAAGTCTGTATCATTTTCAGTAAGTATGTTGAATAGGGCTGTTGCTGCCATATCATCACCCATAAACACTACCTTGTCTTCGTTGTCTAGTCTAAATGATATATTATCTAATATCTTTACACCGTCAACAACCTTAGTTATGTTCTTTACTTCTAGTACTTCATTTCCAATTTCTCTTTCAGGCTTGAAAGCTACGTATGGATACTTACGTCTAGAAGGCTGTATTTCCTCTATATTCAACTTGTCTAACTGCTTCTTTCTAGATGTAGCCTGCTTGGCCTTAGAAGCGTTAGAAGAGAACCTAGCGATAAATTCCTTTAGCTGGGCTATCTTTTCTTCGTTCTTTTTGTTCTGGTCCTTCATAAGCTGAAGTGCTAGCTGGCTTGATTCATACCAGAAGTCATAGTTACCAGTATATAACTGGATTTTACCAAAGTCTACGTCAACTATGTGAGTACATATAGTATTTAGGAAATGTCTATCGTGGGATACAACTATTACTATAGTGTCATCTAGACCTATAATAAACTCATTTAACCACTTTATAGAAGCGTAGTCAAGGTGGTTAGTAGGCTCATCCAGTAGTAGTATCTCTGGGTTACCAAATAGGGACTGGGCAAGTAATACCTTAACCTTGTCTGAACCTGTCATTTCGTTCATTAGGCTATAGTGGAATTCCTTGTCTATACCTAGTCCCATAAGAATCTTTTCTGCATTTGTCTCAGCATCCCAACCGTCTAACTCAGCGAATTCTCCTTCAAGTTCTGCTGCCTTTATACCATCTTCATCAGAAAAATCTTCCTTCATGTATAGGGCATCTTTTTCCTTCATGATAGTCCAAAGTCTCTCATGTCCCATTATAACTGTATCTAGCACAGTAAACTCATCATATTTAAAGTGGTCCTGCTGTAATACAGACATTCTTTCTTTTTCTGTTATGGATACACTACCTGTATTTGGCTCTATCTCCCCTGATAAAATCTTAAGGAAAGTAGATTTACCAGCTCCGTTGGCTCCTATGATACCGTAGCAATTTCCCTTTGTAAACTTCAGGTTTACTTCTTTATATAGTTCCTTGTCTCCAAATCTAAGACCTACATCTGTTACCTGTAACATATTAATTTCCTTTCTATTCTTGTTTATAATCTCTTTTAATCTTATTTAACGTTCGTGTTTTGCCTGAAACACACTGCCTCTATTATACCATACAGGACCAATTTAAATCTAGTCCAATAGGCTATTAATAATATAAAATACAAAAATATTGTTTATATATAGTATAAAAATAAAAGGCCTAAAATATTAAAACATATCTTAGACCCTTGTACTTATTTCTTATTTTTAATAGATGCTATCCTACATAAACATCAGCTTTGCAGCAAATAATATAGCAAGTATAATCATTACCCAAGATACATGCTCCCTATCTTCCTTCTTAGAGAATAGGTTGTATAGTAGGTTGATTACTACATATGAAAGTATACCTATTGTAAGACCGTCACCTATTGAGTATGTAAGTGGCATTGCTACAACTGTTATAAATGCTGGTAGACCTTCAGTTACATTGTGTATATCTATATTGTGTAGTGAAGATATCATCAAAAATCCAACATATATTAAGGCTGGAGCTGTTGCGCAAGCAGGTATTGCAATAAATATTGGAGAGAAGAACATAGCTAGTAGGAAAAGAACTCCTGTAGTTATAGCTGTATATCCTGTCCTACCTCCCGCAAGAACACCAGTAGATGATTCAACGTATGTAGTAACTGTAGAAACACCTAGTAAAGCACCTATAGTAGTTGCTATAGAGTCAGAAAGAAGGGCTCTACCTACATTTGGAACCTTGCCCTCTTCATCTAGCATATTAGCCTTAGAACAAACACCTACAAGTGTACCAACTGTATCGAAGAAGTCAACGAATAGTAGTGTACAAACAACAACTAGGAAATTACCTATGTGGTTTGGATGTGCTAAGAATGAAAAGTCTACCTTACCAGCTATTGGATTTATAGACTCGTACTTAAATACACCTGCTGGAAGGTATATACCAAGCTTTGTAGCTGTTTCTGGATTTATAAGTGCATAGCCCCATGCTAGGAATGAAGAAACAACTATTCCAGCAAGGATAGCCCCCTTTATATTTTTCTTATCAAAAATTCCTATTACTAAAAGACCTACAAAAGCGAATATTACAGTAGGGCTTATATGACCCATGCTTACTAGTGTTGCTTCATTGGCAACTATAAAACCACTACCCTTAAGACCTATAAATGCTATAAAGATACCTATACCTGCAGTAACAGCATGCTTCATATTAAGTGGAATTGAGTTAACAACCGCCTCACGAACCTTGAATAGTGTCAAGAATATAAATATAATACCTTCTACAAATACTGCTGAAAGTGCAATTTCCCAAGAAACTCCACCCTTTAATACTACTGTGTATGCAAAGAATGCATTTAGTCCCATACCTGAAGCTAGGGCAAATGGTAGATTGGCTATAAAGCCCATCAAGAAACAACCTAGGGCTGCTGCTATACACGTACCTGTTACTAGGGCACCTGCATCCATACCAGTCGCTGCTAGTGTGCTTGGGTTAACGGCTATGATATAAGCCATTGTCAAAAATGTTGTGATACCAGCTACAATTTCTCTTCTCATATTAACATTCTTTTCTGCTAATAGAGGAAATAGTTTCTGAATACCAGTCAATTCGTTAGTCGAATTCATTGAATACCTCCTATATGTAATCATTATTTGACTTATTGTAAGCCTTTATATCCACTATAAAAACAGTAGAGTTTTCCTTACAATAGATGTCATACCTGCAGCCTTGCTTTTTTAATAGTTCTGAAACAAGGTAAAGGCCAAGGCCGCTACTACCAGTATCCTTGTTTCTTGATGAATCGACCCTATAAAAGGGTTAGAACACATTCTTTGTTTTATCATCATGGATTGTAACACCTGTATTCTCCACTATAAAGCGTATATATGTAGGTGAAAAAACTTTCTTATATTCGTATACTGATATTAATTTTTAGAATATTTTTTCAAGTGTATAACCTATACCCTTCACAGTTCTTATATAAGGAATCTTTAATTTTTTGCGTATGTTCTTGATGTGAGCATCGACAATCCTTGTATCTCCGTAGTAATCATACCCCCATATTTGATCTAAGAGACTCTCTCTTGTTATTATTTGCGGATACTTTTCTATCAGTGTTTTTAGGATGTTAAATTCCTTAAGTGTAAGTTCTACTGTATTTCCATCAATACTTATTGAATATGTATCTAAATCTAGATGCATCTTGTCAAAAACTATGCTATTAGTTGGTGAAGTCTCAGAAGTTCTTTTAAGAACAGCCTCTACTTTCTTAACTAGTAGGTTAAATGAAAATGGTTTTGTTATATAGTCGTCACAACCCAGTTCATATCCTTTTAGTTGGTCATTCTCAGCATTGAGGGCCGACATAAAAATTATAGGGACCTTAGATGTATTTCTAATCATTTTGCATGTAGTATAGCCGTCTAAATTGGGCATCATAATATCCAAGAGTATCAAATCGTAGCCTAGGTTATCCCTAAATAACTTAATGCCTTCTACTCCATTATTGGCGCAATCTACACTATAGTCATTCGCTGTGAAAAACTCAGCTAGAAGATCCTGAATACTCAGGTCATCATCTATAATCAGTATTCTATGTTGATGCATTATATCTCTCCTTAAAAATTAATCTCAGTTATTAAAAATATACATCAATTATATCATAATTTTTAACTAATATCAAAATAGCTTGTTGCAAAAGTACGAATATTTTTATTAGAATATAATTATAACATTCAGATTGGTAATTTGGCAAGTGGATTTTTATAAAGAATTTTAGGTTTTAAGTAGATTAACTGTGATTGCTAGTATATAATAGTAGTAGATAAAAAATATTAGGAGGCGACTTATGCAGCATATTGTAATGTTAAAGTTTGATAAAAAACAGGACGAATCTACACTTGGACCAATAGTTTCATCTATATATGATCAGTTGAGAGATGAATATAAGGTTATAGATTCTTATAAGTACCATACAAACTGTCTTGACCTAGATCCTAACATGGACTTAGTAATATTTGTGAATATCCCTAAGGGACAAGAATTGTCAAAGTATATAAAACACCCTCGTCATGTAGACTTTCTAAACAAGATGAAGGAAATTGGCCTAGCATCAAAAGCGGCTATAGATATTGAGATATAAATAGAGGAATATAAGAAAAGAACTGGCACATACCAGTTCTTTTCTTATATCTAAATCTTAATTAAAATGGAAAAGGCTTAATTGAAAGTCTTAAAACTCCTAAGTCTTAGGGCATTTGTAACAACGCTAACAGAAGACATACTCATTGCCGCAGCGGCTATCATAGGATTTAAAAGCGGCCCTCCAAATATATGAGCAATACCTGCTGCAAATGGAATTCCTAAGATATTATATATAAAGGCCCAACCTAAATTTTGCTTAATATTTTTAATGGTTTCCCTACTCAACTTTATCGCATTGGCTACATCGCTTGGGTCATTTTTCATAAGGACTATATCGGCTGATTCAATGGCCACATCTGTACCATTACCTATAGCTATTCCAACATCCGATACTGCCAGTGCTGGAGCATCATTTATGCCATCACCTACCATTGCAACAAATTCACCGGTCCCTTGTAGCTCTTTTACAACATCTGATTTTTCAGAAGGCAATACCTGTGCATACACCTTGTCGATACCAACTTGTGAGGCGATTGCCATAGCTGTATCCCTGTTATCCCCAGTAATCATAGCAACTTTTATTCCCATAGAGTGTAAAAGATCTACAGCTCTCTTGCTGGTATCCTTTATCGTATCTGAAACGTATATTACAGCTGCAAGATCATCATTTATAGCCAAAAACATAGGTGTCTTTCCTTGCTTGGCTAGTATATTTGAATTTTTTAATATATCTGAATCTATATCAAGACCCTCCATTAGTTTTATGTTGCCTAGCATGACTCTGTCTCCAGCAATTCTAGCCCTTATACCCATACCAGTTATGCTATCAAAATCTTCTATTTTTTCTATATCGACATTCATAGACTTGGCTTTGGTCATAATAGCTTCGGCCAAAGGATGTTCTGATTTATTTTCTAGTGATGCTGCTATTCTTATAATGTCACTTTCACCATAGGCCTCGTTTACTATGCCTATATCAGTAACCACCGGCTGTCCATATGTTATTGTACCGGTTTTGTCAAATGCAACCATACTTATCTTATGGGCAGACTCTAGTGAATCTCCACCCTTTATAAGCATACCATTCTCTGCCCCCCTACCAGTACCGACCATTATAGCTGTAGGTGTAGCAAGTCCAAGTGCACATGGACAAGCTATTACAAGAACCGATATAAATATTGTAAGGGAAAATTCAAATGTCTCTTGTCCAATAAAATACCAGCCTAATCCTGAAATAAGGGCTATCGTCATAACAAATGGCACAAATATTCCAGACACCTTGTCTGCCAAGCTGGCTATTGGAGCTTTCTTGCCTTGGGCTTCTTCAACGAGTCTTATTATCTGAGAAAGGCTAGTGTCCCTACCTACCCTCTCTGCCACAAATTTAATATAGCCATTTTTGTTTATACTGGCTCCAACAACCCTATCTCCAATAGACTTTTCTACTGGTATTGACTCTCCTGTCAGCATTGATTCATCAACCGAGCTCTTGCCTTCGATTACTCTACCGTCTACAGGGATCTTGGCACCCGGTTTTACTATTATTATATCTCCAACTATAACATCTTCCATAGCAACTTCTTTTTCTATTCCGTCTACTTCTATTATGGCTGTCTTGGCTTGGAGCTGTATCAGTGACTTGATGGCTTGGTTGGTCTTGTTTTTGGATCTTGTCTCAAGGTGCTTGCCCAGCATTATAAGGGCTATTATCATTGCGGATGATTCAAAGTACAAGGGCAAATGGTGCCCATTGTCCATGATAGCCATTGTAAATGAAGGGTCAAGCCACATCTTTATCGTATTATACACGGAAAATAAAAAGGCAGCTGTTGTCGATACCGCCACTAGAGAATCCATATTAGGATTTTTCTTAAATAGTGATGAGTATCCGTTTGTGTAGAACTTCTTACCCGCAATCATAACAGGTATGACAAGCAATAATTGCAGTATTGAATGATTCATTGGGCTGTGGTGTGGAGATATTATTTTTGGCAACCTAATACCCATCATAGGCCCCATAGAAATAGTAAACAGGATGGCTGCAAGGGTAATTGCCACTGTAAAATTCAACCTACTGGTATTTTCTCCAGCATCATTAAGAGCCTCTTCGTTAGTAACAAGTTTAAAACCTGCCCCTTCTATGGATTTTTTCATATCTTCAAGACTACACAGGTCTGGATTATATACTACACACGCCTTTTCTGTAGCTATATTGACGCTTGCACTAGTGATACCTGATGTCTTATTCAAAGATCTTTCAGCAGCCTTAGAACAAGCAGCACAAGACATCCCCTTTACATAGAAATCTATCTCTCTAGTAGGACTAGTGTCTGTAGAAACTGTATCTTTATTCGTGTATTTACCCAGGCTTTTGTTTCCATACCTGTCATTTTCTATGACATTATCATTGTTTTTATCTATATATTTATCGCTTTTATTAAATTCTGTCATTGTATACCTCCTATATTTCCTACAATAAGTATACCCCTCATAGGTATTTTTATCAAGTAGAGAATGATTATTTATTTAAAAATACCCCTCTTATATTTATTCAACTATATACTTAATCGTCTGCATAAATAAAGACTTAAAAATTTAGGCAAATATCTACTTGAATAGCAATTCAACTAAATTTTAAAACATCTATCCATATAGCTAACAATAGTCTGCAAACGATTGAAATAATAGAAGAAGTATCTTATAATATAGCTTATAAGAAATTATTTTTTATTTATACTAAATTATCACAGGAGGATAAGCAGGATATTAGTCTTGCTTGAATTAAAATGAGTAAATCAACAAAATATCTGCTATATTTTATAGCTATGTTCTCTGCTTTTTCTGCAGTTGGAACCCTAATATCAAGTATGATAGGTGGTCATGATGTCCCATGGAAAATAGTAATAGGTGGACTTGCTTGCGGCTTTATACTTACCTATCTTGTAAGGTCTTATGACAATGACAAGGATGATTTTATGCCAAAGAAATAAAATACTTAATTTTTCAAATTATATAAGGGCATTTTACTAGCTTTTACAATTAAAATTAAGAATGACAATTAAATATTTATACGAGATTGTATGTACAAAACGCTCCATTTTTGATATACTTATAAAGTTGACTAATTTTAATAATACAAGACTAAGATCTAGTAATATATACCAGGTTGGTTTAGTAACATAAATAAAAAGAAGGAGCGTTTTTTGTGAGTTTAGAACATAACATTATCAATATTGCGGTTATCGCGCATGTCGATGCCGGAAAATCTACCCTAGTAGATGCATTTTTAAATCAGAGTGGTGTCTTTAGAGACAACGAAGTAGTAAAAGACTGTGTCATGGACAGTAATGACCTAGAACAGGAAAGAGGAATCACAATATATTCTAAGAACTGTTCAATCAGACATGACAAGTATAAGATAAATATAGTGGATACACCAGGCCATAGTGACTTCTCTTCTGAAGTTGAGCGTGTACTTAAAACAGTTGATACAGTAATCCTGCTTGTAGATGCTACAGAAGGACCAATGCCTCAGACAAGATTTGTTCTTCAGAAGTCTCTAGAACAGGGCCTAAGACCTATCCTATTTATAAATAAGATAGACAAGAAGGACCAGAGGGCTGAAGAGGTTGTAAACGAGGTATTCGACCTATTTGTAGAGCTAAATGCTACAGATGAACAGTGTGACTTCCCTATAGTATATGGTATAGCAAAGCAGGGAATCGCAATCAAGGAACTAGATGAAGAAGGCAAGGATCTATCTCCACTATTCGAAACAATAATCAACCATGTTGATGCCTACCCAGACTACGATGAAGAACCACTTCAGGTTCAGATATCTGCCCTAGCCTATGATGACTATATAGGTAGACTTGGTATAGGCAGAGTTTTCAAGGGTAAGCTAGATGCATCAGAACCTATATCTATATGTTCTGAAGGCAAGGAAGCTAGAAAAGGAAAGATTTCAAAGCTATCTGTATACGAAGGTCTAAAGCAGGTACAGACTAATGAGGCTGTATCAGGAGAAATGGTTGTAATAGCTGGTATATCTGATATATCAATCGGAGAAACTATATGTGCAGTAGACAAGCCACTTCCAATGGGAGCTATCCTAATTGAAGAGCCTACCCTATCAATGAACTTTATGGTAAATGACTCACCATTCGTTGGTAGAAGCGGTAAGTTTGTAACTACAAGACATATAAAGGAAAGACTAGAAAAAGAACTAGAAGTAAATGTAGGTCTAAGAGTTGAACCTCTAGAAACTACTGATGGATACAGGGTCAGCGGCCGTGGAGAACTTCACCTTTCTATCCTAATAGAAAACATGAGACGTGAAGGATACGAACTAGGTGTATCTAAGCCTCAGGTATTGATGCATAGGGATGAAGAAGGTAACTTGTTTGAGCCAGTTGAAAGAGTAACTGTATCTTGCCCAGAAACATACTCAGGTTCAGTAATCAACGAACTAAACCTAAGAAAGGGTATGATGGAATCAATGGAGATTCTTGAAGGAGACTATGTTAAGATACAGTATATAGTTCCTACTAGGGGGCTTCTAGGATACAGAAGTGAATTTATAAATGTTACAAGAGGTGAAGGTACCCTACTTTCATCATTTGAAAGATTTGAAGAATACAAGGGTGAAATACCTTCAAGATTAAATGGTGTTCTAATATCTCAGACACCAGGTAAGACAATGGGTTATGCCCTAAATGCCCTATCATCAAGAGGTACACTATTTGTAGACCCAGGTCTAGATGTATACGAGGGTATGATCATAGGTATGAACTCTAGAAAAGAAGACATGGTAGTAAACCCATGCAAGAACAAGAAGATGAGTAACGTCAGAGCTTCTGGTTCAGATGACGCTATCAAGCTTGCTCCACCTAAGATATTCACACTTGAAGAGTCACTTGAGTTTATAGAAGATGACGAACTAGTAGAAGTAACACCTGATTCTATCAGACTTAGAAAGAAAATCCTAAATGAACAGGATAGAGTCAAGTACAATAGATCTCTACAGAACAAGGTTATAGACTAATAATTTATAGATTTAAATAAGGCTGCCATTTTGGCAGCCTATTTTTTCATCTTTATATAAGTTTGTTTACTTGTTAGTTTTGGTGATATGCAACTTCCCAAAGTCTCTAGGTCCATATCTCCTATCCTGTAGATTGATATCTTCTCCCTGAAATTATTAGAAGTAAACTGATCACCGCTAGTATCTATATCCATCATGTGGTTAAATACCGTCTTGTCCTCAAGATAGTCTATAAAATCCATGGATGGATAATACATTATGATATCAATGGGTCTTTTGAATTCCTCATAGGACCCTATAATATTGTTTACTACATTTATAAATATCATCTTGTTGAATGGGTTAAAAAAGAAGAACTTGTTTTCAAACCTAGATATTGCATATCTTTCTGCATAGTCATTTACAAAGAATATCTTGGTCTTGTCAGCATTTTTCTTAGCCTTTAAACCATCAAACAAGTTTGACTTTTTTGTTTGGCAAGCCTTGTATGATTTGTAGTTACTTATTGACTTGTCGTGAAATTCAGTAACTAGTTCTACACCAGTAACTCCTGCACCTGTAAAACAATTTAAAAAGAAGGCTACCCTACCCTTACCTGACCCAAAATCGACTATGTGGTCTTGGTCTGATATCTCATAGCTATCCAATAGCTTCTCTAAGACCTCATAGGGCGTTGGTTCATACCTATTGTAGAGTTTGCAGCTATCCATACGGGTCTCTGCCCTCTTTGTATCTATAGACAAGAATTTTTCATAATAAATCTCTTTCATAATAATTCCTCTTACAAGAACTTTTTCTTAACTAGATATATAGTTGACACGACACATATAAGGGCTGTAATAACATTTACTATCAAAAATCCAAGTGGATGACTAGAAAAAGGTATACCGCCAACGTTCATACCGAATAGACCGGATATGATAGTTGGAACTGCCATTATAATAGTGATTATAGTCAAGTTTGTCATAACAGTATTCTGGTTGTTGGATATTATAGCAGAGAAGGCATCCATAATCCTACTAAGGATATCTCCATACATCTTTGACATCTGAAGTGCCTGCTTATTCTCTATAATAACATCTTCTAATAAGTCATTATCTTCTTCATAGTGCTTTATAATATTTTGTTTCACTATCCTATCTAGGGTAGCTTCATTGGCTGTGAGCGACGTAGAGAAATATACCAAAGACTTCTCCAATTGTAGCAACTGGTTTAGCTCTTTATTTTTCATTGATGAGTAAATTTCATGCTCTATTGCATTAGTTCTCTTGTTGATCCTTCTTAGGTATAGTAGGTAGTAAGATGCGTTTCTATACAAAATCTGAAGTATAAACCTTGTTTTCATAAATGTATAAAACTCCTTAACGTGACCTACTATAAAGTCATTGATTATCCTAGACTGCTTGGAGCACACAGTTAAAATACAATTCTTAGTAAGAATTATACCTATAGGTATAGTTATATAATTTGATGCCTCTGTATCAGACATATCGAAAGGTATATCTATTATAAGCATTGTATAATTTTCATCATATTCTATTCTTGAAGACTCTTCATCGTCTAGGGCAGCTGATAGTATGTCTACTTCGATATCAAGTAAGTTTGCCATATCATCTATCTCATTTGATGTAGGTTCAGATATGTTAATCCAACACTCAGGTTCAAAATCATTTATTCTTTCTAGTTTTAGATTAACTGTCTTGTAGTATCTTATCATACTATCACCTCCTAACTTGTAATTTATATATCAAGGTCTTCCACTTCACCTTGGTCTACAGCCATCCTAACTTCTTTTGGCTTAATATATTGTGTTATATCCTCTTGTATATCTATAATGTATAGAGGTTCTACATCTTCTTTTAATTCTTCATACATCAATGGGCTGACCTTAAAGTCTGTCATAAGAAGGTGATCATCTATAAAGTTTAATATTTTTATATCATTAGACAGTTCACTCGTGTTCTCGTAACTAATATTGGAAAGAGCCTTAAACATATCCATAGATTTTCTATAGTAAAAGGCTGCCAAAAAGTACTCGCATCTCTTATTGCCGTATTCTGTACCCAATTTTAGGTATCTCTCTGCTTTATCGTATTCATATAGTCTAAACAGGAGTTGGGCAAGATTGTACATGGATTCAGTACATTTTAGGTTAGCTGCTTTCTCATAGTATTCTATGGCCTTTTTAGGGTCTTTAAAAAAGTTGTCGTACATGACTCCCATAGTATTTAAAGCATATATATTGTTGAGTTGGGCAGGTCCTTCTAAGTACCTTTTTGCCTCTTCATAGTTTGCCTCAAGGAAGAACAACCTTCCTGCATATAACTTGGCTATATCATGGCCGTGTTCAGCTGCAATCTGATAGTATCTGATTGCTCCTTTTGGGTTGCCGGTCCTTTCATATATAGTAGCTAGTTTAAAACAAGACTCCAAATCACCATTATCTGCTGCTTTTTTATACCAATTAGTCATGTTATCTATGTCATTCTTTTTTTCATAGATATTTGCAAGTTTGATTTGGCATGATATAGAATCAGGTATCATCTTATAGTAGTTAAGGGCAAGATCATATTCTTTTAACGCCCTACACAAGTCACCCATGTTTTCAGCTGAATTATAACAACCATCTTTTATAGCTTCCTTATAGTATTTTCCAGCCTCTTTGAAGTTTTTGTCTTCAAAAAGTATTCCAGCTAGGTTGTTTTTTGCCTCTTTGACGCCATCATCCGCAGCTTGTTTATAGTATATTCTAGCATTGTCTGTATCATTGTTCCTGTTATATAGGTTGGCCAACCTGTATTTTGCAAGGGTAAAGTCCTGTGCAACTGCCAACTCATAGTAGTGGATAGCATCAGATTCTTTTTTCTTCTTGTCTAATATGTAGGCTAATCTATATTGGGCAATGGCATTTCCTTCCTCAGCAGCTATTGTGTACACTTTCTCTGCCTCGTTAAAATTGTCGCCTAGTTCTAATAAAATACCTAAGTTTATACAAGCATTGATATGTTTCTTCTTAGTCAGTCTCTTGTATAGTTCCATAGCCCTATCATAGTTGCTCCTGTCCATTTCAATGACTGCCATGTTGTATATAGCATCCTCATCAGAAGCCTCAACACCCTTATTGTACATGGATTCAGACATTTCTTCCTTGTCTAGCTCATGGTTTAGTAATCCTAGATTGAAATAGGATTTTGAAAATCCTTCGCCTGCCGCCTCAGTAAGTATCTTCTCAGACATCTCATAGTCTTCAAGAATATAGAAGATCACTCCTAGGTTGTTCTTAGCAGCAAGTATGCCCCTTTGAGATGCCAACTCATACCAATACAGGGCTGTATCATATATCTCATTGTTATAGTACATATTTCCGAGGTTAAATGCAGCGTAATCTATACCACTATTAAAGGCCAACTTATACCAGTTTTCAGCCTTTTCTATTTCACCCACACTATCATAGAGTTGACCAAGTATCAACTGAGCCTTGTCATAACCAGCTTCTGCTGCTTCGACAAACTTCTCTACTGCCAACTCTGATTTACCTATTTTTTCATAAAAATTCCCTTTAAGAAAATCTACTTTCGGGTTTTGCGACATGATTTCACCTCTTTGCACATAATAACTCATATTTTATTTTACAACAAAGACTGACAAGTGTCAATGAAAGACGCGACCTTGACAGTGATGGATTTTAAAAAGTGGTACCCATTTTACAATTGGATACCACTTATATTAGTTTTGATATGGAGAAAGCGAATAGTAAGTAGCGAGTATATAAGCAACCTGACTATTCACTGGTTCAACTCTTACGTCACCATTCACCCTTCTAAATGTATAATTGTATAGGTCCTTAAAGTCCTTACCCATACCATAGCTAGCTTTATAGGCTCTGATTATTTCTATATCCTTTTTTATAGCATGGCTCTGTGAAGACATCAATCTATTGTATTCTATCTTATCAGTTACTTTCAACCCCTCTGAAAGTGATTCCAACATAGAAATATAAGCTGAATATCTCAACTTTTGATCAGGAGAATTGATTAGGGCGAGATATGAATAAAACTCTGCCTCATCCTCTTTTACAACTCCTCTTTGGTATGCCATGTACTTGCCTAATATAAATGGCTGATATAAAGATGGTAGCTCGTTACTTACACTCACCTCATTTGTCAACATATAGTACCTAGCATCAAGCCCCATGATATTAAATACTGGCGACTTGATAGAGTACTTAGGTAGGCAGTAATGACCACCTAAGATAGGGAATTGGTCTGATATAATACTGTATCCCTGACTGATCTGAGCTGATATATCCCTTATGTCCCAGCTGGAATTGTCCGAATCACCAGCATCACTATTGGTATTTAAAAGTTCTTTTGTCTCAACAGCCTTTGACTCTATATACTTGTAAACTTCGACCCTTTTGGCATTGTCAGCATTTACCTTGACCTCTGTTGAATACTTGTGATTGTATTTTTCTATTAACGATGTCGATAGGTCTGGTATATGATAATTAAGTCCAGCAAGTAAAACATATATGAACATAGATACACATATGACATTTACACTGCCCCAGAACAGCCTATAGATATATGTGATCCATTTTTTGGGTCTTACTATATTCTTGATAAAGTTTATTATTGCCAATAAAATAAATATGATGATAACTACAGTTACTATATCCCCAACTGGAACAGATATCTTATCAAATATCAGACTTAGTTTTTCTCTAAAAAATCTGTTTATAACATTTGTATAAATCAATTCGGTTGCCTTGTTATACCTCGATGCCAACCCTATAAAAAACACCGACACTATAAATAGCATAATAGGTCCGATCTTAAATTTAAACATTTCCTCACCCCCAGCATGATATATTATAACACAATTTTAATCTGTTATGTATACAAAATATCCATATCTGGTCTTCTTACAATACGTTTGTAATCTAGCTGAAATTGGTCTATAAGTGAGTCATCTCCATTGATAAGTTCTTCCTTCTCTTTCTTGGAAAATCTATTTTTTATAAGGGCCTCAAGTCTCATAGCATCAGACTTTGAGTATAACTCTATATATAGTTCCAAGCTCTTCACTTTTTTATTTCGGGTATATTTGGCTCCCCTTCCATCCTTATGCTTTTTGTACCTATTGGCAATATCCGTTGTATATCCACAGTAGAGGGACCCATCCTCACACCTTATTAGATATGTGAACATATATTATCCCCTACAAAATCCCTTAGGACCAATAAAGCCTTTATGTCTATTGGGCTATTTGAATCCATTATCTGTCTAGCTTCTTCTCTTGTAACCAAAATGGTATCTATATCTTCACTGATTTCCTGGTAGTCTTTGGATATATTCCCTCTCACCTTTCCGTATACTATGGCTAGTGATTCATCTGACATACCAACGGAAGCGTATGAATTCTCAACGGTAAGGTCTTTGTTAATGTCATATAAATCAAGACCTGTCTCTTCCTTCATCTCCCTTATTGCAGACTCATATATGTCTTCACCCTTGTCTATTAAACCAGCAGGCAAAGAATATATATAGTCATTTATTGGGACCCTATATTCTTTTATAAGGACTAGTCTATCGGTATCTGCTTGCTTGTTCATACCTACAATTAATACTGCATCAGCACCGAACTCCCTATCTTTGTTTAATAAATCTGTGTAATCTTTTTTGTTTTTTCTTGAGGCTACAATCCATTTTTTGTCCTGGTTTAGTTTATTTTTATACATCACCTCGTATACATTCAGAAACTTAGATTTATATCTAACTTCAATTAATTTAATTCTATTTTCATTTTTACTATAAAAACTCATATGTTTTGCTTAAACTCCTTTACTTTCACTTAATTATGCTATATAATATATTTAATAAAACAGGTAAATGTTTTCAAAAATTCAACATAGAGATTTGTTTAAGGGGGTGTAATTATGTTGAACGCTAGAAAAAGAAGACCTTTGAGTTTCAGTGAATTTATTGATGAACATATGAATGAGTTTGTAGAACTTGATTCATATCTATCAAGAAAAAAACTTTATGGTGTAATTTCGGACGTAGACGATTTGTCACTTACCCTAACTCATACTTCAAAAAACTCTACGATTGAAGGAGCAGATGAAAACCATAACTTATATATTCCTATAAATTCAATAAAATCAATAAAGAAACTTTAGTTACAACTAATGACTAGCCAAGATAAACTTAGCTAGTCATTTTTTATTTTTATTTACTTTATCAGTGCTTATTTACCAAACATTGACATACTGTATTTCCTCTTGTAGTTCTCAACCTTTTTAGTCATAGCAACTACTTCTTCTTTTAGGCCTGGGCTAAGTGACTTGATACCATTGTTTGTAATGTCTATCACTTCTGCTGACATAGGTAACTCACCTAATAGGTCTAGGTCGTATTCCTTCAAGAAGCTGTCCAAGTTGTCATCCTTGAATATTCTTATCTTTTCATCACATGATGGACATGGAACGTAGCTCATATTTTCAACCAATCCAATAACTGGTATATCCATCTGCTTGGCCATGTTAATAGCCTTTGCAACTATCATAGACACTAGGTTCTGAGGTATAGATACCATAACTATTCCTGTAAGTCTTATAGACTGCATTACTGTAAGGGCAACATCACCTGTTCCAGGAGGCATATCAATTAATAGGTAGTCTAAATCTCCCCATACTGTGTCATTGTAGAACTGCTGAACAGCTCCACCTACCATTGGTCCCCTCCATATAACTGGAGCCTCTTCTTCATCTATCAAAAGATTTAGTGATACTACCTTTATGCCTGACTGAGACATAACTGGAACTATAAAATCACCATCTGAATATGCCTTAGCATCACCCATATTAAGTAACTTTGGAATACTTGGACCAGTTATATCTGCATCAAGTATTCCTACAGTGTGGCCATTTTCAACTAACTGCTGGGCTAAGAGTGTTGTCACAGTTGACTTACCAACTCCACCCTTGCCACTCATAACGCCTATAACCTTTTTGATATTGTTGTTAGGCTTATTTGTTGAATCACCTATTGCTCTATTTTCTTCTGTCATTTTAAAACCTCCAAAAAATTTATTAATTTATATTAGGGCTAGTAATTTATTTTTTACGGCCTCGGATGCAAATGAAGATTTAACAGCATTTACATATAGGTTTTTATACCCATTTTTGTCCAAATTCAACATATCAAAAACTATTGATAATTCTTTACTTAAGTTGGTATTTGATACCCTTGTATTGTCGGTATTAAAGGATACGTTAATTCCTTCTTTATAATAGTCAATAAAAGGGTGGGCATCCATTCTTTCTACTGTAGAGGTCTGTATATTACTAGTTGGACAGATTTCCAATAAAATTCCCCTATCTATTACTATACCATATGCATTAGAATTGTCAAAAATTCTTACACCATGACCTATCCTCTCAGCTCCTAAGAGTTCTATAGAATCTGCAACATTTTGTCCAGAAGCAGCTTCGCCCGCATGTATGGTAATCCTATAGCCATATGATTTTGCCAATTTCATAGCATCTATAAACTTGTGAGCAAAGCCTTCACATTCTGGTCCAGCAAGATCTACTCCTACAACACCTTTACCTATAAATTTTTTCCCAGCTTCTATGGTTTCTATTGCCTGGTCCTGGGATAAGTTCTTCATACAGCAAAGTATTATATTTCCATATATAGGATAATCCTCTGTAGCCCTGTCCATACCTCTTTTTACTGCCCCTATGACATCAGCTAGGGATAGGCCTTTTTGAGTATGCAGTACAGGTGCAAATCTCAGTTCTAAGTATACCAACCCATCATTATAGGCATCTTCAAAAAATTCATAGGTAAACCTTTCAAGGGCCTGACTTGTCTGCATAAGTTTTATAGGTAGATCAAAGCACTTCAGATAATCTACTAAAGAAGCTTCTTTTTCCTTGGCGGTAAGTCTAGACTCAATGTCCTTATAATCACCTATGTCAATACCTTGTTTTCTTGCTTCATCAATTACAGATTCGACCCTCAAAGACCCATCTAGGTGTCTATGTAAGTCTATTTTTGGCAATTTTTTTATATCTATATTATCTCTACTAAGCACATTATCCTCCATTTAAAAATATTCTATAAGAAAAAAGCCCCAAATGGGGCTTTAACTTATATATGTCCCTGCATTCTGTTCATCTCTTCAACTATGTTCTTTGAGTGGTCAGAAATTCTCTCAAGGTTTGAAATTATATCTAAGAAGTATATACCTGCTTCAACAGAACAAGATTCTTCGTGCAACCTTGCCATATGTGAGTTTCTAGCACTTTGTTCAAGTAGGTCTACCTTCTTTTCTCTTTGAGCTACTGTCTCAGCCAGCTCAAGATTGTTTGTTTTAATTGCTGTTATAGAGTCATAGAAGTTATTTGATGCTATATCAAATATTAGATCTAACTCCTTTATAGCTTCTTCTGAAAATACTACATTTTTATCAGACAATTCCTGTGAAATCTCTGCTATATTCTCAGCGTGATCACCGACTCTTTCTATATCGTTAACTATATGAAACAAGACATCAGTCTTTATCCTTTCAGCGTCACTAAGGTTTCTAGTAGTTAATTTAAATAAGAAATTAGTTATATCGTACTGTAAAGAATTAACTATTTGCTCGTAGTCAAATGATTTTGATCTTAGTTCATCACTTCCAGACTTTATTGAGTCGTAGGCGTAATTAAGAGACCTTGTAGATCTACTAGCCATTCTAATTATTTCATCCACTGTATTTGATAGGGCTATTGAAGGTGTTTCAAGCATTCTATCATCAAGGAACTTAGTAGTTGCTAGCTTTTCATCCTCATCCTCTTCGTTTAGTGGAACAAGTTTATAGGCAAGTTTGACTATATAATTACTAAACGGAAGAAGTATCACTACATTCACTAGGTTAAATAGTGTATGAGCATTGGCTATCTGTCTTGGAACATTAGTAGGGTCTACATTCTCAACTATTCTAATTATAGGTCTTGAAAGTACAACTATGAATAGTATTGTACCTATAACATTGAAACATAAATGCATAAGAGCAGTTCTCTTAGAGTTTCTGCTAGCACCTATAGTAGATAAAAGTGATGTAACACAAGTACCAATATTATCACCGTATAGAACAGGTAGAGCCGCTGTAATTGGTAACACACCTTGTGACGCAAGAACTATCAATATACCTATTGAAGCACTTGACGACTGTATAGTACCTGTAATCATAAAACCGGCCAAGACACCAAGAAGTGGGTTCCTACTCAAATACAACATGGCATTGTGTACTGACTGCATCTCTGATACTGGAGCTGCTGCTGCCTTCATAAAGTTCATACCAACGAAAAGTATACCAAAACCTATCAAGATTTCGCTAAAATTCTTTACTGTAGTGTTCTTTGAAAATAACCAAAATAAAACACCTATACCGATAGCTATCGGAGCATACTTTTCAATACTAAAAGATACAAGTTGGGCTGTAACAGTAGTACCGATATTGGCACCCATTATAATACCTATGGCTTGTTTTAATGTCATAATTCCAGCATTTACAAATCCAACTGTCATAACTGTAGTAGCACTTGAAGACTGTATGATTCCAGTAACAACTGCACCAACCAAGACTCCCATTATCCTATTGGTAGTCAACATTTCAATAATTTTTTTAAGTTTATCACCGGCTGCCTTTTGTAAACCATCTCCCATTACGTTCATACCGTAAAGGAACATACCCAGACCAGCAATCAAAGATATTGCTATCTCCATTTCTTCACCTCTCCTAATCGATTTGATTATAAGGCATTCCTCAAATTTGCATGGCTATATATTAAGCTACATACCACAATACCCTACAGCTAATATAATATCACGAATTGTAAAAAAAATGTTAAGATAAGGTTAAATTTAACATCATCTTAACATAATTTCATATATTGAGCTCGACTAGATAAATAAACTAAACACCGAATTTAATTTTGTTAAAAAGTATGTTCATGGCCATCTTGTCGTCTAGCAATGGTTTGATAAAATATTCATTTTTCTGTAACTGACCTACATTCATATATCCCCTATTAGAAATATTTATCCTCCTTAGGTCTTCCTTGTATTCTCTATGATTTTTAGTTATTATTCCTATTCTTCCCTTGGCTTCGTATATCCTAAAATAATCACCAAGACTCTTTTCTTCACCTTTTTCTTCAAGTATGCCTTCTGTGTTGTCTATAACCTCTCTTAGGTCTAAGTAGCCTCTTTCATATACCTTTGGGTCTATGCCGTATGGAAGCAGTTCAACTAGCCTGATATCTATATCATTAGATATAGACAACTTCATAAAATCAAGCAACTCGTCATCATTAAAGCCCTTTATTGCTGTACAGTTTATCTTTACTTTTACATCTGCTGACCTACAAGCATCAATAGACAAAAATACTTCCTTAAGGTTGGCCCCCTGCATCAAGGCCTGGTACCTATACTCTTTTAGGGAGTCTATGGATAAATTTACATTTGTAAGACCCTTAGCCTTAAGGTCTAATACTCTAGTACCAAGTCCAAGTCCATTAGTAGTAATGCCTATATCTTCAATACCGGACTTGTTTGCATATTCTATAAGTTGGTCTAAACCCCTGTATTCAAGTGGTTCACCACCCACAAACTTTATTTTTTTGAGCCCTCTTTTAGCAAAGAAATCAATCGATTTTTTGTAGTCATCTAGCTTCATGGCTTGACTATCCTGATCAATAATATTTGCTTCTATAGTAGGTTTTAAATAAATTGGTTTGTGGCTATTCTCCTCGGTTAATATCAATCTTAGATATGATAAAGCCTCTTTCATTTTGTTCACTTCCTTTACAATACTCTTATTTGAATATTTTTATCAAAGAATCTTCCATAGTTTTGGATATTATCCTTCTTTGCTCCATGTAATCATAGTAAGTATCAAATTCATAACATACATACTCTAGACCTTCTGATGCTAGCTTGTTTATCCTACTAATATTATAGTCATAAAATATTTCGATACGTCCAACCTCTAGGATCATTTTATATATGCACTTGTACATATCATCTATAATCCTATTGCTGTATTCACCAAACCTATCGACTATATTTATGATACTCTCTATATTTATAAGAGACTTCTTGTAAAAACTCAAGAAATTCTTAAAGTCATCCGTATTTGAATCAGGTTCAAGTTCAAATAGTATTCTAAAGAATAAATTCCATGTCACTTCACTATTCATCTTCTCTATAAATATTGCTGACACATCAGAGAAAAACTCATCCTCAAATTTAAGGTCCTCATCTATTTCAAGTGTTGCATTAAAGTCTATGTCCTTATTTATAAAGCCGTTTATCTTCCTGTATTCCTCTGTCATAAAGGCACTTAGGGAGTCCGGATGTTTCTCATACTTATTCATAGAATAACTAAGGATGGTCTCACAAGGCTTCTTGAAGTCTATCTTAAATGAAAGCTGGTTTTCCATCTTGACAGTAATAGCGTCATATAAAAATTTAGCAAATAGGGAATGTATCTCGTCTTTGCTAGTATTCTTATCTACACTGTTTCCAGACTTGAAATTATCGTATATATTTAGTAGCTGGTCATCTATCATTGTAAGATTATTCTTTATAGATGACATCATATCCTTCAAAAATTTATCTTCTAACAAGTAGGTAGAATTTTTATATATAATTTTGTGTTCAATTTCACTCCAAAAGACATTTACAAGTGATTTAATCTGGAGTTCAAACTTGATTTTCCTATTCAAGAATGTATACTCACCGTCAATCTTGTAGATTTCAAACCCATTTTTTTGTCTTAGGGGCTGCCTATCAAACATATATAGCAGGATATTCTTGTTTGCCTTTGAATAGAAAAACTTACCATCATCAGTCATGTTGAATAACTTTTTAATTCGCATAAATATTTCTTTTTCATCCTTAACAAACTTGCACTCAATCCTAACACCTATAAGGTCAGGTATATCAGATATAAGATCTTTGGCCCTATCATAGTCTACCATATATCTATTTCTAATTATTTTTTCTTTTAAACTGCTTTCAGACTTGATTCTGGAGCTAACGGCTATTAACTGGCCATCCTTAATTGGGAGTGAACCAAAATATCTTACCAACTCATCTTCTATAACCTCAAGGGCTGGTGTTTGCTCCTTTAACAAGGAAATAGCATCATCAATAAATTCAAATTCTTTTAGACTCATACTGTCCTCCACGCACTCTCATTAAGTTAATTATACCACAAATTTATAAAGCTATATAGTTAATCAACAAAAAAACTGACTAGCAAGGTTAGGTATAGCCTTACTAGTCAAGTATTTATACATATTATTTACTTTGCAATTTTAAAAGAACTCTTAAGAGGTACTATCCTGTTGAACACTAGATTGTCTTGTCTTGAGTATTTTGTATCTAGGCAGAAGAATCCATTTCTGATAAACTGTAGTCTTTCTCCTGGCTTAATACCTTCTGTACCAGTCTTTTCAACAAAACCATTCTTAATTATTAGAGAGTTTTCATTAATCTGATCTAAGAAGTGCTTGCCTTCATTTTCAGGATCATTGTCTAGAATTAATGGTTCATATAGTCTGAACTCAGCTGGTCTACAATTGTTGGCATCTACCCAATGGATTGTAGCCTTTACTTTTCTACCTTCAAAGCCTGAACCAGACTTAGTAGCAGGATCGTATGTACAATGGATTTCTGTAACTTCTCCATTTTCATCCTTTATAATGTCGTTGCATTTTACATAGTATCCACCCTTTAGTCTGACTTCGTTACCTGGATACAGTCTATGGTACTTCTTGGCTGGAACTTCCATAAAATCGTCTCTCTCAACATATAGAGTTCCTGAGAATGACACCATTCTCTTGCCCATTTCTTCGTTCTTTGCGTGGTTTTCTATTTCTATTTCTTCTGATTCCCCTTCAGGATAGTTAGTTATAACTAGTTTAAGTGGGTTAATAACAGCCATTGCAAGTGGAGACTTAGGCTGTAGGTCTTCCCTAAGGAAGAAGTCAAGCATCTGGCTATCTACTACAGAATCAGCCTTTGATACACCTATTTCCGCACAGAAGTTTCTGATAGCCTCTGGTGTGTAACCCCTTCTTCTAAGACCTGATACTGTAGGCATTCTAGGATCGTCCCAACCATCAGTTATACCATTGTCAACCAATAGTTTTAACTTTCTCTTAGACATTACAGTATTAGTCATATTAAGTCTTGCAAATTCTATCTGTCTAGGAACCTTAGGCATTTCACATTCCTTTACTACCCAATCATAGAAAGGTCTCTGGGCTTCAAATTCTACTGTACAAATAGAATGAGTTATACCTTCAATTGCGTCTTCTAGTGGATGGGCAAAAGTATACATAGGGTATATACACCACTTGTCACCAGTATTGTGGTGAGTAGAATGAGATATCCTATATATGGCGGGATCTCTAAGGTTGATGTTTGGTGATGCCATGTCAATCTTAGCTCTTAATACCTTAGCACCATCTTCAAACTCTCCATTTTTCATTCTTTCAAATAGGTCTAGGTTTTCTTCAACTGTTCTATTTCTATAAGGTGAATCCTTACCTGGTTCAGTAAGAGTTCCCCTGTACTCCTTCATCTCTTCGGCAGTAAGGTCATCTACATAAGCAAGCCCCTTCTTGATTAATAGAACTGCTCTTGAATACATCTCATCAAAATAATCAGACGCAAAATGAAGTTCGTTCCAATCAAAACCAAGCCATCTTACATCATTTTTGATTGATTCTATGTATTCAACGTCTTCTTTTACAGGATTCGTATCATCAAATCTCATGTTTACCCTTCCACCAAACTCTCTAGCTAGGCCAAAGTTCAGACATATAGACTTGGCATGACCTATGTGTAGGTAGCCGTTTGGTTCTGGTGGAAACCTTGTTATAATACTGTCATGTTTTTTAGATTCTAGGTCATCTATTATTATGTTTCTTATAAAGTTAGAGTTTTCTCTGTCGTAAGCCATACTTACCTCCTGATTATTAATTTATATAGATTTTAAATTTTTATAATACATATTTTATCTGGATATATGTTTGATCTCTCATCTGACCTAACATTATCTTGTTTTAACTTAATGGATTAACAGGGTATCGTCATATACAGAAATCAAATTCTTTTGAACCTGGTCAAGTTTTGACCTATCATTATCATCAAAACTTCCGTCTAGCCCTAGTTTTAACCCATCTTCAATGGACCTCAACATTTTTACCATCGTTTCAATATTGTGGGGTACATTCTTTTTAGAGTCTTTCATCTTATCATCATAGACCTTGTCCTTTATATTGTTCTTTGACTGGTCCTTTGCAACCAAGTCTATTGCTTTTTGAACCTTCTTAGGGTCAATACCGTCTACTTCCTTGATTTTATTATTCACAAGTCTTATCTGTTCCTTAACTTTTTGTGGTTCTATCTTATAGTCTCTGTCTTTTAAGGGTTGAATCAGATTACTTATATAAGTATTATACCAGTTATAGCCACTATCAACTACTGAATTGTTATAAAATTCGTATTCAACCTTATCTTCCTTTACATCTGTAGAGACTATATACTGCTCTCTATCTATTTTTTCTCCACAACCCACTAGGAGGCTGGTAGCAAAAAACAATAAGGCTATTATTTTTTTATTCGTCATAGTCCACTCTCCTATTATGATACTACCTCAGCTAGCTGCCCATTAAGCGAAAATGACTTAGGATCAGTAATCTTGACATTTACAAGCCTACCTACTAGAGACTCATCCCCTCCAGTGAAATTCACAGTCTTGTTTTGTCTTGATTTTCCAGTCATAATACTAGAATCTTTCTTGCTAGCACCTTCTACTAAGACTTCTACAATTTTACCATCGTATAGGTGATTTTTCTCACCTGATATCCTATTTATTACAGAAAGGACCTTGTCAAACCTCTTATGCTTGATTTCTTCAGGTATTTGGTCTTCCATTTTTGCTGCAGGTGTTCCCTGTCTTTTTGAATATATAAATGTAAAGGCCGTATCAAATCTTACCTCTTCACATATATCTATTGTATCCTGAACATCCTCGTCTGTCTCTCCAGGGAAACCTATCATAATATCTGTAGAAAAGGCAAGATCAGGTATCTCTTCTTTTGCCTTCTTGATAATATTTAGATAGTCTTCCTTAGAGTAGTGTCTATTCATCTTCTTTAAAAGTGATGTAGAACCTACCTGGAATGGTAAATGTAAAAACTCACAGACTTTTTTACAGTCCCTCATAGCGTATATCACATCATCTGATATGTCCTTTGGATGAGAAGACATAAATCTTATCCTCTCAAGCCCCTCTATTTCATTAACCCTTCTTAGTAAGTCTGCAAAACTAATCCTATCCTCTTCTTCCAAGGTCTTGCCATAAGAATTGACATTTTGACCAAGTAATGTAACCTCTCTAACTCCGCCCTTGACTAGGTCTTCTATCTCAGAAATTATATCTTTAGGCTTTCTAGACCTTTCCCTACCCCTTGTATAGGGAACTATGCAGTAGGTACAGAAATTGTTGCAACCATACATAATATTTACAAAGGCCTTTATATCAAATTTCCTGTTTGACTTTAAACCTTCAACAACTTCGCCATCTATATCCCAAACATCTACAAGTATCTTGTCTGATTCAAATGTACTTGCTAGTAGCTCTGGAAACTTATAAAGGTTATGAGTACCAAATACAAGATCTACATGTTGGTGCTTTGCCTTTATTTCTTCAACTATATGCTCTTGCTGCATCATACAGCCACAGACAACTATCTTCATGTCTGGTCTTTTTCTCTTGATTGACTTTAGGTGACCTAGGTTACCATACACCTTTAGCTCAGCATTTTCCCTTACTGCACATGTATTGTATATTACAATATCAGCAGTATCTTCTGATAGAGCTCTTGAATAACCAATTGACTCTAACATTGAAATTAACATCTCTGAGTCATGCTCATTCATTTGACAGCCAAATGTTTGTATAATAAAAGATTTTCTTTTTCCAGTTTTTATAAACTCATCCTCATTCTTTCTATGAAGCATTTCTATATATTTTTCTTGCTCTTCTATTTTTTCCTTGGATATTTCTATCTGTTTTCTTTCCGACACTTTAATTCTCCTCACTATAAAGGCACTGGTTACAGTGCCTTATTTATTTACTATATTCTATTTTACCATATAATTTATATTTTTTGTATTTTGATTTCATTGTATATATAATATTATAACACTATAGATAATAATACAACGGTTTTCAGGCGTAATTTAAGCTAAATGCAAATATTTTTAGCACTATCTATGTTTGAAGTATGTTAGCATACCTAATCCTGCCGAATCAAATGAATTTGTATTTACTACAGGATATCCTAAACAAGTATATTTATCTTCAACCTTACCATTGGATTTCAGCAACCCCACCTGTCCCGATTTCGCACCCAACTGAATTATTATTGTATTTTTAGGATAAATTAATATAAACCTCATTTTCTGCACTAAAAAAGCACCCTAACGACTGTTAAGATGCCTACATATTATAAATTATAATATCCTGCCATATATCTTTTATAGGTTTATCGTTTATATAATGGTTATTAACTAAATCCTCTGCATCCATATAAAAATCTTCAATTTCTCCAAAATCTCTTGATATAAGCAGTTCTCCCTGTGGTGCACCGATATAATATCTAACACCATATAAATCAAACTCAATGTCTAAACCCATTTCAATTGATTCTATAAGTTCTTCTAGGTTAACAAACTTATCATCTGCCATAACTAACTCCCCCTTATTAAGTCTCTATTAACAATAGTATCAGCTTTTGTTAACTCTCCACCTTCTTTTTCTCTTATATATTTTCCCTTATCCTTTTGAACAACCTTCCAGTTATGAGCGCGAGGCACTCCGGATGTTTCTTCAGATTTCCATGGTCGGTAAAATCTAATTATTTTTCCATGATACATCAGGATACAACCCTTGTAAATCCTTATATGCGTTACTATTATTATACTTTATATCCATAAACTTATCAAGGGAATCAGCCACATTAGACGGTGTAAAGATTTTGTAGGGAAAAACTATAGACTTTACCTTAATTTCCCCTACAAATATTTTACACTAGCTTTGAAAATATCGTCGGTAGATTTTGTCTTCACCTAACAGTGAGGATTTTTTTCTACCAAGGCTAAAATGTGTAGAGCCATACTATCCATACAGCAATATTAAAGCGCCATTATATCATCATAAAACAAGTATTTGTCACCCTCAACAAGACAAGGTATACCTATATAACCACCCTCTCTGATAGGTTCAAACTCTTTTTGATTATCCCTTATTTTTAGAAACTCCTTTAAGACTGATATATCTTTTTGTATATCAAGTAGCTCATATTGTACTTGTCTACTATTCAAATGCTCCATAGCTGGCGGACAGTCTGGACATAAATGGCTAATATATAATTTCATGATTATCTCCTATTATTTTATAATTCACCTAAACTTATCTACTATTTAACTATATCATCTATCTTTGTATCTAAGTTTGCTATTCTATGACCCTTACTTAATTTTTTCAGACTCTTAGCTAGATATACTAGGGCTACAAGACCTGATCCTATGTCACTCACTGCATTGGAGATATAGACCCCATCAACACCTAAGAACCTAGGTATCAGATAGATAGCTGGTAATAATATGCCTCCATATCTCAGTACATAAAGTATTGTAGCTGACCTTGGTTGCTTTGTAGACTGCAAAAATGTAGTCGCCAAGGAATGGCAGGCTATAAATGGGATACCCAATAGGTATATCCTAATATTTTTATTTGTAATCTCAAGAAGATCTCTTTGGCTTGTGAACATCCTAGTAAAAACATGAGGAAATACTTCTATTGCTACTAAAAATGACAATGACACTGCTAGCATTATCATAAGTGATAACTTTACAGTTTCTTCCACCCTCTCATATCGCTTAGCTCCAAAATTGTAGCCTATCAATGGTTGTGCACCCTGACCTATACCATATATTATCATAGTCACAAAAAGACTTATCGAACTTATTATAGTAACTGAAGCTAACTGATAATCGCTTCCATAATGGATTATTGACCTATTCAATACTACAGCAACTAAAGTTCCAAATATCTGCATATAAAAATTTGGTAGTCCATTAAGAGCAATATCCTTGACCTCTTCTAATGTCAGCTTGATTCTTCCTTTCCTAAGCTTGATATGCGTATCCTTATTTTTAAGGAAAAAATATATTACATAGACTGTAACAATTGTCTGTGATATAAGTGTTGCTATTGCAGCTCCTCTTACACCCCACTTGAAAATATATATAAATATAAAGTCTAATACTATATTTATTACCGAACTTATAAATACTATGTACATTGATGGCTTGGCAAATCCCAAGCTCCTCACAGTGTTGTTGAGACAATACCCAGTAAGTCCAGGAGCCCCACCCATTAATATTATAACTATATAGTCCTTAGCAAGTTTATATACCGACTCTGACACACCCAACAAGCTAAATAATGGGTCTAAAAATATCAAGCAAACTGCTGTGACTAGAATCTGTGTTATAACTATCAGTACAAGAGATGACGACAAGAGTCTTTCAGCCCCATCATAGTCTTTCTCTCCATTTTTTATAGATATAAGCGTAGACCCTCCAATCCCTATAAGAAGGACAAATGCCATCTGCATAACCTGAAAAGGCATTGTTATGCCTATAGCAGTAAGCCCTAGTGGATCTGATTGACCTACAAATATCCTGTCTACTATATTGTATATAGCTGCAATAAGCATGCTAACTATAGCTGGTATACTTAATTTCACCAAAAGTGACGATACCGAATCATTTTCTAAATCTTTGTTCATAATTACACCTTAGGACACAATAAATCTATTGTGTCCCACTCTTTCTACTATCATTATTAATACTGAAACTTATCTCAGTTCCCTCATTCTTTTTACTTTTTATTACCATTTTTCCACCATGAAGTTTAATTATCTCTTCACTTATAGCAAGCCCCAAGCCACTGCCTGTCTTATGGTAGTCTTCTTGGAAAAACTTTTTAGATACTTTGTTTATATTCTGTTCATCAATACCTATGCCAGTATCTGTAACACTAATTTCTGTAACATAGGTAAATTGGTCAACCTTTAGATAAATATTACCACCCTCAGGTGTGAACTTAATAGAGTTCTGTATTAAATTGATCAAGACTTGCCTTAATCTGTTTTTATCCGCATATATTGTCTGCATATTCTGGTTTACAAACTCAAAGGAAAGTCTTAGGTTTTTGTCCACTGCAATGGACCTCAGCTGGTTGATAACACTTACAACAAGGCTCTCTATATTTACAGGCTCAAGCTGCAACTTTATCCTGTCAGATGACAACCTTGAAAAGTCAAGCAACTCTTCTACTAACTTAATCAACCTCTGGGCTTCATCCTGTATAATATTTAGGCCCATCAGTTCCTCTTCCTTGGATATATTGTCAAGCTGTAGGGTCTCACTCCAACCGTTGATTGATGTTAGAGGAGTTCTCAACTCATGCGATACAGAAGATATAAATTCATCCTTTAACTTTTCGCTCTTTTGTATTTCTTGAGCCATATTTTCAAAGGTCCTGGCCAGGTCACCTATTTCGTCATCTGAAATACGCTCCTTGTTCATCTTGATATTATAATTACCCTTTGCTAGCATATTTGAAAATATCTTTAACTCAGTAAGTGGTTCTATAATAGATTCCGCAAACTTCAAGCTAAGCCCTATACTGAATAGTAGGACTAGGATACCTATTAGAATCATATAGGCTACCATCTTTACTATTTCCTTATTGAGGTCTTCAAGGGATATTGAGAATCTTACTACACCATCAACTGTACCATTGACTTTGATTGGAACAGATACACTCATTACCCTTTCGCCTGTGTACTTTTCCTCGTAATCTAATGGCACGATATTACTTGAGTTTTGAAGAGCCTTTTTAACATCTGGATAGTTCATAGTATCCTCTGTATTAAATCCATATTGGTCTATTACAACCTTTCCACTCTTGTCTATGATATTTATGGCTATCTTATTGCTAATAGCATTGTTTTTGTTTTCTAAAATATTGATTGCCCTGTCCATAAATCCTACATTTTCAATATAGGCAGCATTAAATACTGCATTAGTATAGGATACCTGAGACATCAAGGACTGCTTGATAGATGTATAATAATACTTGGTTATAAATACAGACAACAGTATCTCAAAGGAAAAAACCACAAGTATAATGATCATTATAAAGTTCTTTAATACTTTTTTTCTTAATCCTCCAAAATGTAATGTCATTATTCATCTCTCCTAAAAGAGTAGCCATATCCCCATACAGTTTGTATGAACTTAGGCTTTGATGGGTCATCCTCAATCTTATTTCTTATTCTTCTAATGTTTACGTCTACTATCTTGTAATCATATAGGTCAGCAGAACCCCACACCTCTTCAAGTATCTGATCACGGCTAAGGCTCTGAGAGTCATTTGTCATCAGGTACTTAACTATAGAAAACTCAGTTGGTGTAAGATCTACTTCTACTTCATTTTTATATAGTTTTCTCTTGTTTGGATCTAGAAGAAATGGTGGTGTGTTTATCATATTGTTCTTTTTAGAATCAGAATCTTTCTTTACACGTCTTATTAGTGCCTGTACTCTCATAAGTAACTCCTTTATTGAGAATGGCTTAACTATGTAGTCGTCTGCTCCTGACTGGAAGCCTTCTATCTTGTCATCCTCCTGAGACTTGGCTGTAAGCATTATTACACCCATATTATCAAACTCTTTTCTAATATACTTACATATTTCTATACCACTTGTATCTGGCAACATTATATCAAGAAGAGCCAAGCTAATATTCTTTTCAGTAGATAATTTTTCTATTGCTTCGGCCCCTGTTCCAGCCTCTATAACTTCATAACCCTCTCTTTTTAGGTTAATACTAACAAAACTTCTAATTCCAATTTCATCTTCCAAAATTAGTATCTTATCCATTTTTCTCTCCTATCTAAATTTATTTATTGATTATTTCAAATGACTTTTGCACTCCCCTATAGTTTGTACCCATAAGCTTGCAGGCACTCTGATTTATATATTTAAATGTGTATATATAATCTTGATTTTCGTAAAGAACTGTATTAGACTGCTTATCGCTACTACCAGCATCCTTATTTACTCCATTATAATAGTCGCTATTTTTGTCTATTATAATTATCTTGAAATAATCAATCTTGTTACTCATTTCATCTCTAGTAGAAAATACATACTGGACCTTGTCTTCATCAGATTTTCTAGATACTGAAAGTCTATTCTGGTCATAGTCCTTTAGATTCAACTTAAAGTTGTAGTCATAACAATACAAGACCTTATTTGTATTGAGTAACTTTCTTTCCTTGTCGAATTTACCATTCCACTGGTACCAAGTTACAATACTTGATCCCTTTGGCAAGTCTTGTGGGTCCTTTTCTACATTCTGAGAAATCTCTATTATACCATCTTTGTTGATATCAAAAGAACCTAGCGTACTTATATTGTTCAGCTTGTTCTCGTATTCATCGTTAAATACTAGAACAAATTTCCCATCCTTATATACTATGTACTCGTTTATCATAAAGCCACTTAGGCCCTGGTAGGTCAATATAGACCCTCTCCATCCCTTGCCTACAAGACCATTTTTTAGGTTTGTTTTTTCAAGGTTCTCTACATTTTTAATAGTTCCTGCTTCATCAAAAAGTATATTACCATCTACAAAGTTCATTTTACATACCTTTATTTCGTATGTGCTCAGGTCTTTCAAAAGGGCTAGGCCTTCTTTTTTACCGTCTTGATCGTAGTCATAAAAATTTAAGAGCATTGAGTACTTAGAAGTATTAAATTCAGATATTTTCTTTATTGTATCATCTTCATTTTGGTATACATATATATTTTCAAAACCCTTATTTGTCACCTGAAGTACTATATTTTTTTTGCCATTATTATCTACATCTATGAAATTGGCATACTTTATCTTATCTCCCGGTATCCTGACTATTTTCTCACTTTCATCAAGGAGTTCACCGTTTTTTGACTTAAAGATATATATGTAAATACTGTTTACCCCCTGTGACTCACTCTGCTTCTTTTTGAAGGTAACAATCTCGTCATAACCATCATTATTCAAATCGACCCTGTTTATCTTACCTACTTCACCAGCATTCTGAGGAAGAGTAAAATTTGTATCAAGTGGTGTCAGTTTTCTGATCTCATCATAGATTTTCTTGTTAGCTTCATTGTAGATTGGCTTTTCTGATAGCTTTTCAGGCGACTTGATGTTGTTGGCCTTACAAGCAGTCATCATAAATAAAGGTAATAGTAAAAGAGATATCAACCAGAGGATCTTTTTGTGCTTATTCATCGAATCCCCCCTATTCCTTTTTAGGTGGTCTCGGTCCTAAGTACTGGTAATAGTATGTCCTTAACATACCATTGTATAACTTACGTTTTCTAGGAGCGTCCTGACCAAACTCGTATTCAAATTTATCATATGAAGTGATAACAAAGTAAGACCAATTCTTTAGTCCCCTAAATGCGTACCCCATCTCCTTATAGAGAATCTTTACTGCTTCTTCATCTTCTAGTCTCTCTCCATAAGGTGGGTTTGTAATTATCATTCCATACTCTTTGTCTGATTTAAAGTCTTTAACATCTGCTACAGCAAAGTCTATATACTGGTCTACACCTGCTATTTCAGCATTATGCTTGGCTATTTTAATGGATTCTGGATCTATATCATAACCATATATCTTAAAGTCTTCATTGTCATTTAACTGGTCAAAGGCATCCCTTCTTACGTCCCACCATATCTTCTTGTCTATTGTTCTCCACTTTTCGGATATAAACTCCCTATTCATACCAGGAGCCATATTCATACCTATCATGGCTGCCTCTATTAATATTGTCCCTGAACCACACATAGGATCAACCAATATTCTGCCCGGTCTCCAAGGTGTTAGTCTTACAAGACCTGCCGCCAATGTTTCCCTTATTGGTGCCTTGTTGGCTAACTCCTTGTAACCCCTCTTATAAAGGGATACTCCACTTGTATCTATTGATAGTAGGACCCTATCCTTATGTATAAATACATAGATTGGATATTTTTCCTTGTCTTCCTTTAACATACCTCTTTCCATGTATTTTTCTTTTAAACTATCTACTACTGCCTTTTTTACTATTGACTGTATATCCGGTGTTGAATATAGTTTAGACTTGATGGACGATGCCTTGGCTACTGGAAACTCTGCCCCATATGGTATAAACCTCGACCAATCAATTGACCTAGTCTGGTCGTATAATTCTTCAAAAGACCTAGCTGTAAACTCAGCTATTTTAAGGTTTACCCTCTCAGCACACCTTAACCACATATTAGCCCTTGCTATTCCGTATTCGTCTGTTTTGTAGGTAATCCTACCATCTTCTGTCTTTTCTATTTCAAAACCAAGGTTTTTGATTTCAGTTGCAAGCATCTTTTCCATACCAAAAAAGCATGGCGACACTAAAGTATACTTATAGCTCATTTTTTCTCCTATCTTTTACTAGCTATCTCTAGCATTTTATTTTTTAACTCTCCCTCTAGCCTCTGAATCTCTTGCTGGGCTGCCAGTCTTTTTTGACTTCCTTCAGAATGTATCCTCATCATTTCGTCCAGGCTGTTTATTAAGGTGTCATTTGTATTCTTAATTGTCTCTACATCAACAATGCCCCTCTCAGATTCTTTGGCAGCCTCAATCGTAGCCATTTTAATAGTCTCAGCATTCTGTTTTAAAAGGTCATTGGTTATATCGCTGATCTGCCTTTGTGTTTTTATGGCTTCACCGGAGTTTAATGCTCCTATTGCAAGAACCATCTGGTTTTTCCATAGTGGTATTGTGTTTACAATAGTAGACTGGATCTTTTCGACCATCTCTACATTGTTGTTTTGTACCATCCTAATCTGTGGTCCTGTCTGTATAGCTATCATCCTAGTTAACTCAAGGTCATAGATCTTCTTTTCAAACCTATTTAATTGTTTCTTCAGGTCATCTACTTCCTGAACTAGTTCTTGAGAACCGCTCGTACTGGCTCTATCAATCAGGATAGGTAGGTCTGTATTTTTGATAAGGTCTATTTTTTTCTTGCCTGCCAGTATATACATAGAAATTTCCTTGTAGTAGTCCTTGTTAAGATCATACATTTGGTCTAGCATTGATATATCCTTCATCAGACCAATCTGCTGACTTTCCAAAGATTTCACTATAGTGTCTAGGTTAAGTTGGGCCTTGTCGTAATTGGCCTTTAAAATTTGAGCCTTCTTAGGTCCCTTTCTCAAAAATCCAAGAAACTTCTTTTCTTCCTTGGCATCAAAACCCTTTAGCTCGACTATCAAACTACTTATCATCGACCCGATTTCTCCTAGGTCTTTGGTCCTGATAGTATCCAAAGTCTTCTCAGAAAAATCCGATAGTTTCTTTTGAACACCAACGCCATATTCTAATATCTGCTGGGAATTCTTTATATCTATCTTTTCAGAAAATTCATCTACCATCTTAATTTCATCATGAGTTAGACCTAGGTTGGCCATTTCTTCTAGTAGCTTGCCATCTTTTAACTTGTCTCCTATATCAACTGACTTAAGCTCAGGGCTTAGTGTCAATTCAATTTTATTTGTATCCATTATTTTCACCTCTTATATTAGCTTCACTATACAAACCATCCTGTGTTAGCATAGTTTTGAGAACTGATATATCTGAATTTATGTCCATTGTGTCTATTGCACTTATTTGGTCTAGCAGCTTGTCATATGCCAGCTTGATTGTGTCTAAGGTAGACTCTATATCTAGCTTTACCTTGTCTATGTCGCTAGTGGATATACCTTTGGATTCTATATCCCGATATGATTCAAGTAATTTGACTGTAGTAGGCATATAATAGGAAGTAAACCTATCAAGGATTCTAATTTGATCAGGATATTTCTTGATAGCATCTACTATATTGTTTATAGCCCCCTCAATATCTAATACCTTGTTTTTAACACCTAAATTATCTATATCCGCTGATATATCTCTTATCTTTTCAATCTGATTTTGACAGGCATCAATTAAGTTTTTGAGATCTTGGTTAGACGCAATCTCTTGCTCTTTTTTCATATTTTTTTCCCTAGATATTAAACTTGATTTGTAAAAAGAATACAATTCGTCACTAGCCAAAAATATAGTGTCATCTTCAACTATATGCCCTTCAATAAAGTTGCCATTTTTGATATATCTCCTAAGATCTTTTATCACCTTATTCTTTGACCTACCTGTTTTCTTTGCCATATCTTCTATCTGACCATATCCATTTTCATCTATAGCATCTGTGTATGACTTGAAGTTTAGGCAATTTAGTATTCTGTTTGCAAATATGCCCCCTATACCTGTAAACATAAGGCCGCCAACAACAAATACACCATAACTTCCTAGAGATAGACTATAAAATACTACCCCAACTATAAAGGAAATCACTGCCAAGACAAAGCTGGGAACCATAAAACCTATACTGGTGTAAAGTCCCTTTGGCTTGATTGTAAGTCTATCTAAAAGCTTGTTTTTGTTTATAAACTTCTGTCTTTTTATTTCTTTATCATAGATTGGTTTTATCAAGCTTTCTCCAGCCCTTGATGCTATTTTGTATACTGTAGACCTATTGACTTCATCGATTGCCATATCTACTGTTTTTAGTATTTTGTCATTAAGACCACCTAGGTTCATACCCCTTAACATATCATCAACAGACCTGCCTATATATGAACTGATGTCCTTGTCTCTTCTATATTCTTCATATGGATCGTAATAACTGTCAGTTTCTTCATCGTATCTTGACCTGTTTCTATAGTCATGATCGAAGTTTCTCCTATTGTAGTTACTATCTCTCATATTATCACCTCTCTTATAATAGATATTATACCATACTTCAATCACTTATTCCTATTATATTAGACCTACTTATACATCTATCTTTATATTTGGACAGTATAAGGGGAGACCCAATTAGTCGAATCTCCCCTTATAGCTTAACTTTTATTTTTCTACTAGATGTCCTTCTTCAATGTAGATTATCTTGTCAGCAACAGTATCTGCAAACTGTATATCATGTGTTATTATCAATATTGCCATGCCAAGATTTTTAAACTTGTCTATTATAGTTTTTACATTTCCAATATTTTCTTGGTCAAGGGCTGATGTAGGTTCATCAAAGCACAAGACCTTTGGGTTAAGGGCGCATGACCTTGCAATAGCAACCCTTTGCTGTTGACCACCTGATAACTGGTAAGGATACATATCCTTCTTGTCTGACAAGTCTACCATATCAAGTAACTCAAGTGCTATCTTCTCAGCTTCACTCCTAGACTTTTTAAATACTCTAATGGGAGCCTCTGTAATATTTTCCAGTATCGTAAGGTGTGGAAATAGGTTGAAATTCTGAAATACCATACCTATTTGTCCTCTTAACTTGGAAAAGTCTGCTGAATTTTTTATTTCTGTATCATCTACTATTATAGAACCAGAATCAAAAGACTCTAGTCCATTTATGCATCTTATAAGAGTGGTTTTACCTGCACCTGACTTACCGAGTACAACACCTATCTCTCCTTTTTCAATCTCAAAGGATATCCCTTTAAGAACTTCTAAATTATTAAAACTCTTTTTTAAATTTACTACCTTTAGCATATCACACTTCCTCCCACTTACCTACTTATAATAAGAATATTTCTTTTCTAGACTAGCGAACAACTGTGTGATAAGTGCTGTAAGTACTAGATATATTATTGCTGCGTATAAGAATGGCATCAGGCTAGCTTCCCTGTTACTAGCTGCAGTAGCTATTCTGAAAAGATCGTTTAGGCCGAGTACAGATACCAATGATGTATCCTTTACCAGATTTATAAATTCATTTGAAACTGGAGGTAGTACCCTCTTTATAACCTGTGGTATGATGATTCTCCTGTTCATAGTCCACTTGTCAAAACCCAGCACCTTGGCTGCTTCATACTGCCCCCTATCAATTGACTCTAGACCTGATCTAAATATCTCAGCATAGTAGGCAGCATAGTTAATTGTAAAGGCTATAACTGCTATAGGCATCTTGTCAAATACAAGATTTTCGTTTAGTAGTGGTAGTCCATAATATAAAAACATCATCTGTAGTAAAAGTGGACTCCCTCTCATTATCCATATATAAAAACTAGTCACCGACCTTGCCAGTTTATTTTTTGAAATTCTAACTTGTGCTACCAATAAACCAAGTGGTATTGAAAATACCGTAGTCAGTACAAATAGCTCTAATACAATCTTTAATCCTTCAATCATTTCCTAATCCATCCAATCTAATTATTCTAGTTAAACCATTTGGCCTTTATCTTGTCAAATGTTCCATCTTCCTGCATTTCTTTTAATACCTTGTTGAATTCTTCTACCCTCTTAGTATCGTCTTTTCTAAATCCAACTCCATACTGTTCCTTACCAAGGTCACCATCTAGTACCTGGTACTTGTCTGCTCCCCTTTGCTTGATGTAGTACTTTAGTAATACTTCATCACCTACAACAGCCTTAGTTCTACCAATCTCTAAGTCTCTTAGAGCCTTGTCAAATGTATCGTAAGTAGTTGGTTCAGACCCCTTTATAAGACCTGTAAATTCCTTGTTGGCCTCTATAGCATCTAGAGATGCTGAACCAGCCTGTGTTCCAACTTGCTTGTCCTTTAGGTCCTTGAAAGTCTTTATATTGTCTTTCTTCATAGATACTACTATCTGCTTATTGTCCAAGTAAGGAGTAGAAAAAGCTACCTTTTCCTTTCTCTGTTCAGTTATTGAGTAACCATTCCATAGGGCATCTACGTTCTTATTTTCTAGTGACTGCTCCTTTGTTGACCAGTCTATATTTTCAAACCTAGGTTCAAGTCCCATTCTCTTGAAGGCTTCCTTTGCTAAGTCAATATCAAAGCCTACAAGTTCATTCTTGTCATCCAAAAATCCCATTGGTACAAATGTATTATCAAGACCAACTACTATTTCTTTTGATGATTTTGCACTATCTGCCTTCTTTTCAGAAGACTTACATGCTACCAAACTTGTCGCTATCACTAAACCTAAACCTACTGCCATCAACTTCTTTAAACTTTTAATTTTCATTTTGCTACCTCCGTATAATAAATATAAATTTGTGAATTACGCTATATACACCGAGCAATATGAATTTTTCTAGGCTTGAAAATAAGTATAAAAAAAACTCCCATCCTCCGACATATGTCAGAGGACGAGAGTACTAAAATCAATACTTCGTGTTCCCACCTCTATTCGCCACAACCTCACGATAATGGCCTCATCAGGTACAAGATACTATACCTTAGCACTGTAACGGGTGCACCCGTGGTAGCCTACTCTAATTTCGGTACCCAACTCAAAGATGTGTTCAATAATCCTCATCAATTGCTTTTCACCAACCAGCAACTCTCTGCATGACTAATATCATCTACTAGTTCTTATCCTCGTCTTCTATTCTATAGCGTTGAATACATCTTACAACTAAATCCTGAAAGTGTCAATACCTTTTTCAGAAAATTTATTTATTTGTTACTTGTAAAAGTAAATTCCGCTCTAATCTAGAATTTACTTTTATTGAAATCAATTTATTTATCGATATTTTTATTCTTGTTGGTCCATGCAACCTGATGTACATCACCAAAAGAATAGTCCTTAAACCTGTCTGTGTACTCACCCTTATAACCTATCAGATACAAGATCACCAACTCTATGTAGGATATTCCCAGTAGGATTATATTGAACATGGATTCAAAATCCAAATATATTTTTTTATTCCTAGATGGGTGGACAACAGAATTCCTGTAAAATGTTATGGCATCAACAGAATCACTAAAGTAAGTCTTTATATTATCTGACATATCGCATTCTTTTGGTATTGACCCATCTATACCACAGTGATCTAATAATTCTCTAATATTCCTCTTAGAGCTGTGCTTGTCGTACACACTTTGCCTATAAGTATTTTCTGTTTCTACCAATACAACGTAAGAAAGCATCTCTAGGGCTGTTTGGACTGATATTATATTATTACCAAGGTTCATACCATTAATGGCCTCCATATACCAGTCTAATACATTGGATATTGTATCGTTATAATAGTCCTCTTCAAGTTTTTTACACATAAGTGACATATACTTTTCTATATTGTGGTAATTGGATATAGTGCTAGTCCAGTTAAAGACAAACTTATAGCCTGACCTAGCCATTCTATACCAGGCCCTATACACTTCCCTATCCTCATGATATCCATAAGTATTTGGTATTGATACATATCTGCCTGATGCAAAACTTAGTGCCGTAGCTATCCTGCTTATCATCTGGTCAACCTTCCTGGTATTAAAGGGCGCTTCATTTTTCCTGTATATCCTACCTGTATGAGTGATAATATTAGAAGACTTAGCCTCTAGGGATGCCTTGAGGTCTTTATTGTATCCATAACTTTTATCTATTATTATTTTATAATCATTTAAAGTAAACTCTATCCTGCCAGCATATACTAGATCTTGGTATTTTACTAGCTTACCCGGTATCTTGTCCATATTTACAATGTCAAACTGTACATAGTCAACCTTATTATCCTTTGACTTGATTACAAAGTCATTGACATAGCCTTCAATATGATTATTTTTGATACTAGTAATGTCAGCATCAATCAGTTTATATCCTAGAATCTCTAAACTTACACTATCCATCATCAAACTAGGTATATCCTCTTCTAATTCATCAAACTTATATATAGTGCCCTCAAATTTAATAGAGGATGTATCAGTCATATCATAGTATACACGTCCATTAAACCTTATGTTGACTGATGAATATATACATAGATTACCTTCATAGATTGTGAGACTCTCATCCATTTGCTCTAGACTGTATTTTGAAACTATTGATTTATTACTTATGGTCATAAGTTTTGTCACCCTTTCTAACTAATCCATCTCATTAAAGGCTGTGGCAAGCATAAGTTTAATCCTGTTTAACTGATTTACTGATGTGGCCGATGCATCATAATCTATTGGTATGATATTGGCATTTGGATATTCTTTTTTGATAGCCTTTATAACACCCTTGCCTATAATGTGGTTGGGAAGACATCCAAATGGTTGCATACATACGATATTATTGCAGCCACTCTTGATTAACTCCAACATCTCCCCTGGCAGTAACCAACCTTCACCAGTCTGGTTGCCAAGAGACACAAATCTCTTTGTGTATTCAGCTACATCCTCAATCCTATCAGGCGCTTCAAACCTCTTACTCTTAGAAAGAGCTTGCCTGTATATCTTTTGATAGGCTTCCATGATCTTGACTATGGACTTGCCAATTAACATACTCTTGTATGAACCTTCAAGTTTTTTGTATTTATACAAGTTATTATAGGCACTTGTAAGAAAGAAGTTCATAAGGTCTGGTACTACCACTTCAGCCCCTTCTTTTTCAATAATTGATATTAGGTCATTATTAGCTATAGGTGAAAACTTCACTAAGATTTCTCCTACTAAACCTACCTTAGGCTTTTTGCTTTCTACTATTTCAAGATTATCAAAATCCTTTATTATATTTCTTATATTTGATTTATAGTCACTGAATTTTGCATTTCTTAGGGATTCCTTACACCTATTAGACCACTTTTCATATAGGTCATTAGCAGAGCCTTTAATTTTTTCATAGGGCCTTACCCTCAATAATACCTTCATTAAGAGGTCTCCATAAACCATACCCATAATTATCTTATTAATAACAGGTAGAGTAAAGTGGTCTTTTAGTCCATTGTCCTCTACGCCCTGGGCACTTATTGACACCACTGGCACCATTCCAAATCCAGCTGATTTTAAGGCCTTTCTAAGGAATCCTATATAATTGGTAGCCCTGCAGCCTCCACCTGTCTGACTCATAAGTACACTTGTATTATGAATATCATATTTGCCTGATTTAAGGGCCTGTATAATTTGACCTATTACTATTATTGCAGGATAACAAGCGTCATTGTTCACATACCTCAAGCCTTCGTCGATTATATCCGATGACTTATTTGTTAGAACAACCATTTTTAAACCCGAATCATTTAGAGCTCTTTCTAAAAATTGGAACTGTATTGGTGCCATTTGTGGTGCCAATAATGTATGTTCCTTATTTAGACGAGTATTTTTTTCATATTTAATGCTAGCTTTGGTAGTAGCTTTATTATTTCCAACACTAGTCTCTCTTTCCTTTATCGCAGCCTTCAAGGACCTTAGTCTTATCTTTGCAGCTCCTAGGTTATTACCTTCATCTATTTTGATTACTGTATGTATTTTTGATTTTCTATCTAGTATCTCTTCAACCTGCTCTGTTGTTACTGCATCTAGTCCACATCCAAAAGAGTTGAGCTGGACTATCTCTAAATTATCGTGGTCATTACAAAACTCTGCAGCCTTGTACAATCTAGAATGGTATACCCACTGGTCAACAACTCTCAATGATTCTTTTGCATTGGCCATATGACATACAGAATCCTCTGATAAAACTGCAAAACCAAGACTGTTTATAAGTTCTGGTATGCCATGGTTTATCTCTGGATCAAGGTGGTAAGGCCTACCTGCCAAGACTATGCCCTTCTCGTTTGAAGATGCTAGATAGTCTACTATTTCTTGCCCTTTTTTTCTTATGTCATCTTTAAATTCATCATACTGTTTACTTGCAAGATCAACCGCCCTGTTTATATCTTCATGTCTTATGTCTGGATAATGATAGGACATGGCCTCGTACAGCCTCTTCTTAAGCTTTTTCTTGTTGTTCAAAGATACGAAGAAATTGATATACTTTATATCTTTTTCAGCTAATGACTCCATATTGGATTTTATAACTTCTGGATATGATGTCACAACCGGACAATTATAGTGGTTGTCTGCATCCATATTTTCCAGGACCTCATGGGTAACAGAAGGATAAAATATGGTCTTTATTCCTCTTTCTATCAGGCTTTCAATATGTCCATGTACTAGCTTAGCTGGATAACATACGGTATCTGAAGCAATAGAACTTATACCCTTTTCAAATAGCTTTTTTGAAGATTTTTCTGATAATACAACTGAAAATCCTAATTCAGTCAAAAATCTATGCCAAAATGGGTAATTTTCATACATATTTAAGACTCTAGGTATACCTATTAGCCCTCTTTTGGATTGGTTTTCATCTAATGAATTGTATGAAAATAATTTTTCATACTTGTATTTGTACATATTTACAGGTTTTGTCTCTTGTTTTATTTTCTTATGGCTATAAATAGCTTCACCTACTTCACACCTATTGCCTGAGACAAATATCTCACTTTCAGAAAACTTGTTTATTGTTAGTAGACACTTATTTGAGCATCCCTTACATCTAGTAACACTTGACTCTACTTTTATACCGTTTAACTGATTTATATTTAATATATTAGACCTTTGACCCCTGTATCGCTCTTTTGATATAAGAGCACAACCAAATGCCCCCATCAGACCTGCTATATCCGGTCTAGTCACATTTCTACCTATCAATTTCTCAAAAGACCTAAGCACTAAGTCATTGTAAAATGTACCCCCTTGAACTACCACATGGTCGCCTAGGTCTGAAACATCTCTCAACTTTATAACCTTAAATAGAGCATTTTTGACAACAGAATAGGCCAAACCAGCAGATATGTCAGCTACACTTGCACCTTCTTTTTGAGCCTGTTTGACCCTTGAATTCATAAATACAGTACACCTAGACCCAAGATCAACCGGATTATTGGACCCAATACCCTTTTGTGCGAAATCCTTGACATCCATATGGAGTGACTTGGCAAATGATTCTAGGAATGATCCACACCCTGAAGAACACGCTTCGTTGAGGATAATTTGGTCTATTACACCATTTTTTATTTTTAGACACTTCATGTCCTGACCGCCTATATCAAGTATAAAATCAACATCTGGATCAAAAAATTTTGCTGCCTTGTAGTGGGCTATTGTTTCTATCTCACCACCGTCAATCCTAAGAGCCTTTTTAAGCATCTCTTCTCCATAGCCAGTAACAGTCGCCTGTGATATACATGATCCCTCAGGTATTTGTGAATATATATCTTTCAATATTTTTATACTCATATCAAGGGGACTACCCTCATTTGAGCCGTAATGAGAGTAGAGTATCTGCCCCTCATCTCCCATCAATATGGCCTTTGTGGTAGTAGATCCAGCATCAAGTCCTAAATAAAATCTTCCCTTGTAAGAACTTATATCTTGTCTTTTAACACACGCCTTAGAATGTCTATCAACAAAATCATTATAGTCGTCATCATCTTCAAATAGGGAATCAATTTTTTCAGCCTGAGAGTCCTCAAGACTATCTACTGAGTCTACTTTTTTAATCAAACTACAAATAGAGTTTATTTTTTCCTTTTTAGACAATAGGGCTGCCCCCAAAGCCACATATAACTGGGCATTTTCTGGAAAGATTATATTTTTATCTTCAAGCTTTAAAACATTTTTGAACTGCTTCCTAAGCTCGGACAAAAAGTATAATGGTCCACCTAAAAATGCAACATTACCCTCTATTTTCCTACCACAAGAAAGTACGCTTACAGTCTGTACAACAACTGCATTAAAAATACTCATTGCTATATCTGCTTTTTTTGCACCATCATTGATTAGGGGTTGTATATCAGTTTTTGCAAATACACCACACCTTGAAGCTATCGGGTATATTACTGAATAGTCTTTTGCAAGCTCGTTTAGTCCACTAGCATCTGTCTTTAATAGAGATGCCATCTGGTCTATAAAGGCTCCTGTTCCACCTGCACATATACCGTTCATACGTTGGTCAATGCCACCTGACAAAAATGTCACCTTTGCATCCTCTCCACCCAACTCAACTACTACGTCAGTTTCTGGATTGTAGTGTCTTATAGCTTCGGTACTAGAAATTACTTCTTGCTCAAATCTTAGGTCTACTTTCTTAGATAGACCTATTCCTCCCGAACCTGTGATAACAGTTTTTAAACTAACATTACCCAACTTATCATATATCTTCTTTAACTGGTCGCTAACTGCCTTTTTAACATCTGAGAAGTGCCTTTTATATTCACTAAATAACATCTCATTTTCTTCTGTCAAAACTACGGCCTTCACTGTTGTAGAACCTATATCAATTCCTAATTTTAAGATTCCATTCATTATAGCCCTCCTAATAAACATACTATTATACTTAGATTTCTTATTTGTTAAACCATCTTAATAATATACACTAATTATACGTCACTTGAATAATGAATGTCAATAATATGCTATAGTTTAAAATATAAGTAAATGACAAAGAATACTATTTAAAACACATAAAAAAAAGGAGGCTAGCCTCCTTTTTTTTACATATACTTAATCATTTAAATTCTTATTTCATCTTTTCTGATACGATATTTACAAGGTCATGAGTTCTAGTTGCATATCCCCATTCATTATCATACCATGAAAGTATCTTTACTAATCCATTGTCCATTACCATTGTTGAAAGTCCATCAACTATTGAAGATCTTTCATCTCCCTTGTAGTCTACAGATACAAGAGGCTTGTCTGAATATCCCAATATACCCTTTAATTCACCTTCTGATGCTTTCTTAAGAGCTGCATTTACTTCTTCAGCAGTTATGTCCTTTTTCCTTACATTTACAACTAAATCAACTATTGAAACTGTCTGAGTTGGAACTCTTAGAGAGAATCCATTTAATTTGCCCTTTAACTGAGGAAGTACAAGAGCAACCGCCTTAGCTGCACCTGTAGTTGTAGGTATTATTGAAGCTCCACAAGCTCTAGATCTTCTAAGGTCCTTGTGTGACTTGTCCAGTACCTGCTGGTCATTAGTATAGGCATGTACTGTAGTCATCATACCATTTTCTATACCAAATTCTTCATCTATTACCTTTGCAACTGGAGCTAGACAGTTTGTAGTACAAGAAGCATTAGATATTATATTGTGTAGGTCATTGTCGTACATATCTCCGTTTACACCAAGAACTAGTGTTATATCTTCGTTCTTAGCTGGACAAGTAATGATAACCTTTTTAGCACCTGCATCTATATGTCCCTGTGCATCTTCTCTCTTTTTGAATTTACCAGTGTTCTCTACTACTATGTCAACACCAAGTTCCTTCCATGGTATTTCCTTTGGACTAGCTGCCCTAGTTATCTTTATTTCTTTTCCGTTCACTACTATTGTATCATTATCTTTTACTTCAACTTCACCCTTGAATGTTCCGAAACTTGAATCGTACTGGAATAAATGTGCTAATGTTTCTGCATTTGCCCTAGCATTGATGGCAACGATTTCATACTTTGCATTCGCATCCGCTTCTACTAGTCTAAGAACTGACCTTCCTATTCTACCAAATCCATTTAATCCTACTTTTATTTTCATACTCTTCCTCCGTCATATATTTTCGTTATTGGGGACTTTAAATTAATTAGTGTATCATATATATCCCCTCCTCGACTATATTGTATATCATTTTTATTTTTTTTGCAATAAATATCAAGAAAAAAATGTTTTTTTAAGCTTGTTATTTATTTATTATAGTATTTAGCCTGTATTTTGATATACTATATATAAAAAATACCTAATAAACTATACATATAAAAATACCCTCCTAACTGGTTTGTCCAGTAAAGAGGGTACATATCAAAATGCAGCCCTATTTTTTATTTAATTTATGTAATTTGTAAATCTATGAGTTTCTGAATAATCGTAGAAAAGCTATCACTAACTATCCTTAGAAAGGTTATCAATAACCAATCTCAGAAAAGCTATCAATAACTAATGCTTATAGTATCTCTTTACAATGATATCTGGATCTATTCCCCTTCGATAGGCCCTCTGAAAGACTTGCATATCCCTCATAACCATGAGTATGCCTATATCAGTAAGAGGCGGTTTGTTAAACCTACCCTTTCCAGTGTAGAACCTCCTAGAAGAAGTGACTATCCTAGTATCTATCTGGACAAGATCATATACACCCTTAGCCCTGATAGAAATATCATAGTCCTCCATAATCCCTATCTCTTTATAGCCACCCAGTTTTTCAAAAGCATACCTAGTAAAAAATACGCCCTGGTCACCAAAGGCTATTTTCCTTTTCTTGGCCCTAAACCTCGACATAAAACCGCATATCTTCATAAGGATTCTCGAGTCATTAAAGTAAATTGACATACAGCCAAATTCAACACCCCTGTTGGCAGAGCTAATTATATCATCAACCATTCTTAATTCAATACTACTATCGCAGTGAAGAAAGAGGATTAGGTCATGCTTAGCCATTTCAAAGCCCTTGTTCATCTGTCGGCCCCTGCCCTTGCCCGACCTAATATACTTGTATTTTGGACCTATTATATCCCTTAAGAGGTCCGAGTCAGATTGACGATAGCCATCAACAAATATAACTTCAAAATTATCCTTGCCTATTGAGTCTAGTTGCCTTACAATATTTTTCACATTTTCTAATTCATTATAAATAGGTATAACTATAGATAGCTTACTATACATTTACTCTCCCTTTATTTTGCTTTTGTACTTATCTTCTAATAGTTCTAATAGATGTGCTTGTGCTTGTGTTTGTGTTTATGCTTGTACTTTTATTTATATTAGTCCAGCTATTAGAATCTTCTAATCTTCTATAAAGTCTCTAACTAGCATATCTAAGTAGTCAAGGTCTAGATATGCCTTTAATTTGTTAAATGTAAATTCATTGAGCAAGTCTTTTTCTGACTTGTTGTACTCAACCCAGGCCATGGCACACCAAGTTACACCCCTCAAACAGTTCATCCTAATATAAGAATAGACCTTGTCCCTGAAGCTTTCAAATTGATCTAACTTAAACTCATAATATTCAATACCGTAAAATTCCTCAAAGTAATATTTTAAGAATCCCTCTACTTGGTCTCTTGTAAATATTATATCCGTCTTCCAAAATGAAGTCGTAGGTGCTAGAAAATGGCCTAGGTCTTGTTCTTTTTCACCAATAATAGGCTTTTCCCAGTCTATAAGGTAGGTCCTGTCACCTATTATAAAATTCGATGAATTTAATTCAGTATTTATTATTGACTTATTGCCTTCTTTATCAGTACTATTTTGACCATCATAACTAATATCGAGTCTGTCACATATTTGCTGGACCCTTGCGAAAATCTTTTGAACCCTCTCATCAACCCTAGGATCAAATAGGTCGCTTGACCTGTACTTACTGTACATATTAGTTGATTCCTCAAGTATAGCCTTAAATGGATTGTCAGGTTCTACCAAAGAGTTGTCGTCTGGTATACAAGTTTTGTGAATCATGTTCAAACATTTGGCAGCCGTAAGTAGGTCCTTCTTGTAATCCATAGGTCTCCCCTGGATAAAAGCCATCACAAGATAGTCTCTAGGGAAGTCCTTTTTAGAATCATCATAAAAATATGGTACTGGAGTAACCCCGCTTTTGCAAACAGCCTCAAGCCCCATAAATTCATATGCTATCTGGTTTTTCAAGTTCATTTGACTGGCATAGTTTATCCTAAATACCATATCGTCTATTTTCCTAGCCTCGTATATGACCTCAATCCTATAGTTACAGTTATATTCTCCATTTGCTAGGAAACTAGTCTTGAACTCTAGCTTATCTATATTATTTTTTAGGTCACTAGGAACCACAGGAGTATTTCTTTCTCCTTTATCTATTTCTAAGCATCCTATATGTTTTTTACTTATTAAATAATTATAGTACCTGTCAAAAAACGCACGAGACTTAACAAATCTAGCAACATCTCTTGTATCTAGCATATCAACCATATATTCCAAGTCCTCCTCTAGTAATTTTAGTATCCCAAACTCACGAGGTATTCATAGGTATTGGGATATGTATGTCTATCAAACTTATTTACGATATTTATGATATCCTCTTCTTCATCAATATCGACTAGAGGATCATTTATCTTAATCTTATCAGTCGTCTTTTTAGCTAGTTCTATAGTCCTCTCAACAACTGTCTGTCCCTCATACTCGCCCATATCAAAGACCTCATTGTCAAGGTTATTCATACCAATCAGGCAATAACCATCGTCCTCTGTAGGTGTGATTACAATGTCACTATCATCCAATGCCTTGAGAGAACTATTAATATGTACTGAGCAAATCTCAGGTATATCGGATCCTATCAAGACTAGGCTATCATAGCCCAAGTCAAATGAATCAGAAAAGGCGTTCTTCATTCTTTGCCAAATATCCTGTCCTCTCTGTTCTATAAAAACATCAGCATACTTAAATATATCCTTTAATACACCCGGACCTATATAAGACTCAGCACCAGAGTTTGTAAATACAATTAAGCTGTCCCCCTCAATTCTACTAGTCATCAGTTCTAGGTCATTGAGAAAACAAGTATGCAAACGGGCACACTCTAGTTGGGACAGCTTTTTTTCAAGTCTAGTCTTAGTATATCCAGGGATTGGTATTCTTGTAAAAATAATTAACCCCTTCTTCAATACATAACTCCTTATATTTTATATTTTTATCGATTAGATTCTGCTACACACATTTAAGCCACAATCATTTAAGTAATCCTTAGGCTTATCGAATATATACTGCATATGGTCCATACCCTCAATAATCTTTATCTCTCCTGAATGAAGATTCTTTATTTCAGGTAGGTTCATCCTTGCCTTGTCTTTCTCACCGAACAAGAACTTTATCTTTGTATCCGGTCTATAGATGGCAGATGGCAATGTATAGTCGTAGCATGAAAATGAAAGTTTTTTAATTGTGTCATTATCCAAATTCTTATATACATTTAGTATATACTCTTTATCACTCATAGAAACATACTTATATCTTGGGTCATTATCAAACACCTTCATACCCCTAGTCTTAAATTCCTTCACTAGCTTTTTAAGCTCCATATAGAAGAACATCCCTCTGACCTTACTCTGCTTTAGAGCCGGTGCATCAAGAACAGCTACATCTATTTTCAACCACAATTCCTTTAGTATTTCAAATGCAACGGCAGCTCCAAATGAAGCACCTAATAAAAATCCTATATGATCTATCTTGTTTTCTTTTAACCAAGAAACTATCTTGTCAGCCTGATATACTCTAGGTGTAAAATCGTGGTGTGGATAGTCCAACCCTTCAAGTCTAGGAACAACTACATAATAGCCCTTCTCTAGATACGGTATTATACCCCTGTAGTTACTTGCACCAGGATAAAAAATACAGTGTATTAAAAGTGCGACAGGCTTAGTCTTATCGCCGTATGTTTCAAAAATCATAACGTCCTCCATAATATTATTACCTTCTATCTATGAATACTATACAACCATAAACTAAAAATGTCAATTCATTTTATAAATGAAAGAAATAATATGATTCTTGCATTTATATGTCACTTTATTAAATTAACTGTCGGTTTTCGCTTTATATAATTGTATTTTTTACTTTCAAATTGATGCACAATTTGAAATTTTCTTCATTTAGTAGTTTTACGTCATTTCCATAGGCCAAAATTTCCAAAAATCTGTTACATTCCTCTGAATTGTAAAATGTATTCTTGTTCCTTCCTTCGCCAACTATTATATAGTCTAAGTCCTCATCAATAACATCTCTAACCTCTGCCCCATCATTGATTAAACGTATTTTAAGATCATTACTATTCATAGTTGAAAGATCGTTATATAGATAAAACTTACTTCCCAAAACACTAAACTGGTCAACTAATTCACCCTTGGTTTTTGAAGGATATTTTATTGATAATTCATCATTTAGTCCGTCAAATTTATGTCTAGCCGTATATTCTTCTAGATAATCAATTTTAGAAGTCAATAATTTTTTATCTATAACCTTAATTTTCTTGCCCTTTATATTAAAAGACAAAACTCTTTTTAAGTTTGGATTTTTTTCATCAAATTTTAATTTTTTTGATTGATTTGAGAAAGTGGCTATATCATCCACAATCAAGAAGTTAGTATTAGAAAACACGTCCCTATGAAGCCTAATATCAAACTTCTTCAACCTCTTCTTAAAACTATTAAAATCATCACTTGAAACCGACATGTCAAAGGACAGAGAGTTTCCTATAATATCAAGTGCCAAATAGTCCTCTCTCTTCATATTCTCATAATGGCTATTCCAATTTTTTGCATTTAAAGACTTCATTGTCCTATTCTTAAGTATACGATTCTGTTTATTATGCCTGTCTTCTATCCAATTGGCAAATAGCTTATCAGGTATAGATGAATACTTTGCCTCTATATCCTTGTAAAGATTTATATAACAGAGATTGGTCCTATAGGCATCTGAACTAGCCCTGTGTGTATCTATGTTTTCAATACTATACTTGTTACATAGGTTTACAAGAGAGTACTCCCTATCATCAAGAAACACTCCTAGGGCCTGTGTATCTATATATTTATTTGTAAATTCCTCACCAAAAACCCTCATGTAGGTATCTTTTAGTAGGTTTATGTCATTGTTTACACCATGCCCAACCAAGATGCTATCACCGACAAAGTCCCTGAATTTTTTTATTACATCAGCCTCTTTTTCAGCCTTATGGATGGATATATTGTCTATTCCAGTCAAGCTCTCTATAAATTTATCTATATAGTATATCTTATCTCCAAATTCTTCACATTCAGATAGTAATCTACTGGATTTAGTTACCTTCCTAGATCGAGGTGGCCTAATCAGTGACGAATATTCATCAACCACCTCAAAATCTATGACTTTAAAGGCACTTATCTCTATCATATAGTTAAACTTTGAATTTCCTGTTGCCTCTAGATCAAACGATACATATGATTTAGGTAGGAAATCAGCATGTCTAGATGCTATTAAGTTATTTTCATGTTTTTCTTCCACTTGTCTACCTCCGAATTCCTACAAATATTATACCATAATCGTTTATATATTAATATTGAATAGTCAAATTAATTATTGGAGGACTATTTATGTGGGTAGATAATTAATATATATCCTTATTATATTTAAGACTTTTAGTCTTAGGAATGGAGAATTTATGAAAAAAAATTTAAATTGTATAAGAGCTTTAATTCAAAAATTTGATATTGGAGATAGTTATTCAAGAGCGGCTGAGATGTCTTTCTACCTCACTATGTCAATATTTCCGTCTCTAATTTTCGTCATATGTGCCTTGGCCTATGTGCCAGAGGTCAATGTAGTGACAACATCAGAGCCCATCAAGAATATAATACCTGCTGAAGCCCATACAATCGTTGTATACTTTATAAAGTCAGCAGTGACCCACAAGAGCCAAAAACTCCTAATCGTATCTGCAGGACTTGCTGTGTGGACTTTTTCAAAGGCTGTCAATTCTATACTAGTTGCTCAAAATGCCTACTATGGCTTTGAAGATAAGAAGAACCCTATTATTGCCAAACTTACGAGTCTTATATTTGCAGCCCTATTTTTTATAGAAATTATACTGTGTATAGTCTTTTTGGTATATGGTTCTAAAATATCTGAATTTATAATAGGTCTACTTGGAAACGTTGAAGGTTCCAATATGGTTCTCGGTATAATATTTACTATTGTGAGATATCTTGTTCCTATCTTGGTTATGATTGTAATATTCCTAGGAATCTACAGTTTTGGACCATCTAAAAAGATACCTTATAAATACTGTTTGCCCGGCGCTGTAGTGACTAGTCTACTTTGGTTGTTGTTCTCTATGCTATACTCAGTATATGCCAACAACTTCTTCAACGGAGAAATATATGGAAGTATATCTACCATGATAGTTCTTATGACTTGGCTATACTTCTGCTCCCTATCTGTTTCTGTGGGATACAAGGTCAACGCCCTTATATATTTCTCAAAGAACGAAGAATTCATAAGTGCGTGTTAGTATAAATACCTATAATAAAACCTCTAATCTACCATCCCTTTAGATGATTGATTAGAGGTTTATTCTTATATTGATTTTATCATTTCATCGAAGCTTTGTGTCAATTCTTCTAATCTTCTTATTGCTACTGAATCTGACTTATCATGTGTTCCTATATATATCTTTATCTTTGGTTCAGTTCCAGATGGCCTAAGGGCTATCCACGAACCGTCATCCAAATAGTATTTTAATACATCAGATATAGGGAAGCCTTCTACTCCCTTTTTGAAGTCATCTAGCCTAACTACCTTTGACCCATTTATTTGGTTCAGGCTTTGACCCCTCATAGTATCCATTATCTCTTTTATCTTTGCAGAGCCTTCCTTGCCCCCTAGGTAAATAGAGTTGGTATTTTCTCTGTAATAACCATTTTCTTGGTATAAATCTATAAGTGCATCATAGATACTCTTACCCTTGCTCCTGTAATAAAGTGCCATTTCAGCTATCATAAGAGTAGCTACTACACCATCCTTGTCCCTGCACTGGTCGCCTACTAGGTATCCATAACTCTCCTCATAGCCGATTGTGAAGTCCTTTGACCCATCTTTTTCATATTGGGTCATTTTTTCACCCAAAAACTTAAATCCAGTAAGTATCTCAACGACTTCAACTCCCATGTCCCTAGCTATATCAGCACCAAACTCAGAAGTTACTATAGTCTTTATCATGCAGGCCTTGTCTGTGAGTCTATTAGTTTCCTTTAAGCCCTTTAGTACATAGTCAGTAAGTAGACCACCTATCTGGTTGCCACTTATTAGTATCGGCTCTGAATTCTTACCTCTAACAGCTATGCCTACCCTATCACAGTCTGGGTCGTTTGCTATAAGTATATCTGCCTCTTCCCTTACCATAAGGGCTATACCACGTTCTAGAGCTTCCTTCTCTTCTGGGTTAGGCTTGTCTATACCAGCAAAATTCTTGTCTGGCATTTCCTCTTCAGGAACTACTATTATATTTTCAAAACCACAGTCTCTAAGAACTCTAATAACTGGAACCCTGCCAGTACCACAAAGAGGTGTATACACAACCTTAAAATCCTTGGCGTACTTTTTAATTATATCCTTTCTTATGCTGTTTCTTTCTACAGCCTCAATAAATTCATCATCCAGGCTTGAATCCAGCATGACAGCCTTGTCCTTATTAGCTTTTTCATCTAAAAGTGGGAGTACATCCAAGCTAGAATCCCTGTCTATTGTCTCCAGCACTTTCTTGGCAACATCAGGCATTATCTGTGCTCCATTGTCTCCATATACCTTGTAACCATTGTAGTTTGAAGGATTGTGACTTGCTGTGATCACTATACCACCTATACAGTTGAGTCTCCTAACAGAATAAGATAGCATAGGCGTTGTCCTAAGATCATCAAAATAATAAACCTTCATGCCCATACCTGATATGACTCTTACAGACTCCATACAAAATTCCCTAGACATTTTTCTATTGTCATGGGCTATAACAATACCCCTATCTGCTGCATCTTCAAAATTATCCATGAGGTACTTAACAAGACCATATGTAGTTTTTCTCACTGTATATAAGTTCATCCTGTTTGTACCAGCCCCTAATATACCTCTTAAGCCTGCTGTTCCAAACTCTAAATCTCTATAAAACCTATCCTCTATCTCTTTTTCATTGGACTCAATGGCCCTTAGCTCATCCTTAGTTTCATCATCTATATATGAAGCTTCTATCCATTCCTTATACAATTTCATGTAATCCATAGTTACCTCCTCATACTGATAGGGATTTTTGTTCCCTGCCACATCTATATTTTAAGCTATAGTATAAAAAAAGTAAACAATATAATAAAAAAAGCACCCCTCAGGTGACTGTCCTAATAAAAGGATCAACCCCCAAGTGGTGCTATTGAAAACTTATACTACTTCATTGCATTTAAGTTAGCTTCGATCTTTTCCTTTGGCATAAACCCGATTTCTCTAGATACTTCTACTCCATCCTTGAAGAATATTACTGTAGGAACAGTGTTTACTCCATATTCCTGAGCTACTTCCATAGCCTGGTCTATATCAACCTTTGCAAAGTAGGCAGCATCCTTGTTAGCTTCTGCTACATCTGCAAATACAGGACCTAGCATATTACAAGGACCACACCATGTTGCGAAAAAGTCTACAACTGCTAATCCCTTAGCTTCCTTTACATTCTGTACAAATTCACTTCCATTAATTACTTTTGCCATTTTAAATTCCTCCCGATTATTTTAGATTTTATTTTACATTAAATCCATCTATCATTTTGATATCATCTTTAACTTATACTATATTAATACCAAAAACTATAGATTTAAAACATATACTTATTTTATTTTGCCCTTGAGTTCTCTACCCCTTGGCAATTCAATGATAAAGCTAGTACCTTCTTTTAATTTTGACTTGACTCTAATGCTACCACATAGGGTATTGGTTATCAGTTTTGCTATTGAAAGACCAATTCCAGAGCCTTCTATGTTCTCTGCCCTAACTGCATCACTCCTAAAGAATCTTTCAAAGACTCTTTTTTGGTCCTTGGCGCTTATGCCAATTCCCGTATCTTTTACTTCAATTACAAGCCTGTCCCTTCCCTTAGGACTTGCGATTAACTCTATAGAATCATCTGTATTTGTATACTTAAAGGCATTGTCTATCAATATTCTCAAGAGCTGAGATAGTTTATTTTTATCTGTATACAAGATTGGATTTTTGATAGAGCTAACATCGTACTTGAAGTGCTTGCCCTGGTATTCAGCTATTTCATTATAGGATCCACTCAACTCATTAAATAAATCAATTATACTCACAGACTCTGTATTTATCTTTACTATTGATTCCTCTTTTGTAAGTGACAATAGTTCAGATATCATTTTTTTGAGCTGCCTAGTCTCTCTCATGGCAACAGCAACAGTCTCTGCCTCTTCTTCGATAGTACTCTCTGGTGATTTTAGGAGAGACTCAAGTTTTGACTGTATTATAGCAACCGGCGTCCTCAGTTCATGAGAGGCATCCTGTATAAACTTGACCTGGTTGTTCCAAGATGTCTCAATAGGTTTGAGTGCCTTCTTAGACAAGAGCTTGGCTATTATATAGGACAAGAGCAATGATATAGAGTCTGATAGAATCAATAGGGTTATAAGGTGGCTTAGTCCCTGCATTTCAGAGTCTATGTTCCTCATAATCCTAAACTGGTACTTGCCACTTTTAATATAAAAAGTCCTAAATTTATAACCGCCGTATATCTCGTTAATGTACTCGTCTTCTATATTCGGCCTTATACTAGGCATCTGGCTGAAATACCTATTCTGGGTATAGTACCTGATTTCATCACCCTCATATATATATACTATATCCCTTGGGTCTTGTAATATAATAGGATTTAATATAGAATCCTTGTCAAAAGCGTTGCTGACAAACTTATACTCTTCTTGAAGAGAAGTATCTATATTTGACAGTATGGATACCTTAAAGTAATTGAAAATAAATATGCTGACAAAAATCATAAAAATCTCAACTACAAACATAATTGTAAATATAAGATTTTTCCTTGTCTTTATAAAGGCATTATTATTTATCATCTAGTATGTATCCGACCTTTCTCTTTGTCTTAATATACTTGTCATAGTCAAATTTTGATAGTTTTTTTCTAAGATTACTTACATATACTTCGACTATTTCTATTGTAGCATCAGAATCTATTCCCCAAATCCTATCATAGATCTGCTCCTTTAATAAGATTGACCCCTTATTTAGAACAAAGTATTCAAGTAGCTTAAACTGCTTGTTCTGTAGCTCTATTTCTTCGTCATGGATAAATACAGCCTTCTTCTCAGAATCTATCTTTAGGTCCTTAAATTCAAGGTATTTGTTGTCCTTTATCCTACCATTTGTCCTAAGGATGGCAAATGTCCTAGCAACCAACTCATCCATATAAAATGGTTTTGTAAGGTAGTCATTGGCACCAAGAGTAAAGGCTTCCATCTTGTCATCTAAGGCTTCTTTGGCAGTAAGTATCAGTATTGGTGTATCTATACCAGACTTTCTAGCCTCCTTTAATATAGTCATACCATCCATATTAGGTAACATCAAATCCAGGATTACTAGGTCATATATTCCCTGTTCAATCAGGTAAAGACCTTCTTCTCCATCTATACATGTTTCTATTTCAAAATGCTTCGATAATTCTTTTTTCATATCCGCTTGAAGAGTTTTATTATCTTCAACTATTAATACTTTCATATTAACCTCACTTTCCATATGGCAAACTTTCACCATATATTATAATATATCATAAAAAATAGTGAATATCTAGTCAACAAAACACTAAATTAAAATATATTATCAATATCCACTATTATATAATTCTAGCCTATTTACCTTTAGAATCCCTTTATATCTAACATTTTCAAGTAAATAACTAGAAATATAGGTCGATATGATATATAATTATGACTGAAAGGGGTTTGACTATGACGATTAAACAAGTTGGGTTTGAAGACCTATTAAATAAGACTGATTCAAAGAGCAAAAAACAAAAATCCGATAATAAAGAAGTAAAAACGAGTTCAGCAAAATCAAGTGCTAAAAATACAAAGACTAGAAAAACAACCACTAAAAATCCAGCAGCAAATAAAAAGAATTCAAAAACTGGTTCAGCTGCTGTTACTAGAAAATCAAGTCCTAAAAGGGTTTCTCTTAGCCAAGATGACATGGACAAGCTATGTGAAATATACGACTGGTACCTACTAGTCAAGGACCTTGCCCCCCTAAAGAAAATCAAGCTATCAGACAAGTCTACAAAAATAGACCTAGAAAATGATATAGTAAAGGAAAGTAAAAGGGTCAGCATCAATATAGACAAGGAGATATGGGAGGACTTTGACGCTCTTTGCTCCAATATAGGGCAAAAGAAAAACGAGGTGCTTACACAGGTTATAAAGGACTTTATAAATGATCATAAGGATTTGGTATAATATAAAAGACAGGAAATATCTCCCCAAGTAAACTTATGCTTGGTCGAGACAACCTGTCTTTTTGTTGTGATTTTTTGTTGTGATTTTTTTGTTGTTTTTTTAGTCTTGCAAAATCAATTTAGAGTACTTCCTACCAGCATCCATAAATATTTCAATATTTTCGTCACTTGTATAAAGTGGTAAATTACATCCTGGAGTAAGTATAAATCCTTTTTTACATTTTTTTCCGGCCATTATTGAGTCTATAACAGCGTCTTCAATCATTTTCTTGTCACCCTTTGATATTATCTTTACCGGGTCGACATTACCTGCTATAGGTAGGTAGTCTGAGAAATACTCACAAGCCTCATGTATGTTCATTTCATTGTCTATACTAAACATGGAAAAGTTAATATCCTTTATATATGTCCATATCTTCTTTGTGTTGCCACATACATGGTAGGATGGCTTAGAATTGTTGACCTTCATCAAATAGTTGCATATTTCTTGGGTTGGACCATAGACAAACCTCTTATACATCTTAGGACTAATCATAGTAGTCGATGCTATAGGGTCTGCCATAGAAAATGATATTCCAATCTTAGAAAACTCGTCTATTACAAGCTTTACGCACTCTACAATATATTCTAATAGCCTATCTACCTTGTCAGGATACTTGATCATGGCCTTTAAGAGCCTGTCAGTTCCATAGCAAAATCCAGCCAGGGTAAGAGGGCCTGACAGGGATGCTCCAACAGGGCATATGCCATCACCTATTTCCCTTAGCCTGCTCGTAGCATTATAGTAGGTCATAAGGTTACCTGAACTAAGCTTTATTATATCCATATTATTGACATCATCTAAGTTGTCTATAGCTAGTTTTTTAACTGTTATCAGTCCATTTTCAGGATAATTGGCCTCAATACCTATTGCCTCTGCTATTCCATAGGCATTGGGTCCTACACCCATACCGTCATAGCCAAACTTGTTGAAGGCGGCTATATCTGCGTTTACTAAGTTGTCCTCATTTAACCAGTACTCTCTTGTATTTTTACCTATATACCTAGCCTTTATCTCACCCAAAAATGGATCCATAGGCAACCTATCATATTCTAGACCATTTGATATTGCATACGACCTCTCTATGGGTGTCATCTTGTCTTTTTTGTTTATAATTAAGTCCATATTTTCCTCCTAAAAAGTCATCGCCTTGGCAAAAGCCCTATCAAAACGCTCTTCGTTGGCAAGTTCAAAATAATCTATAGAAGAAGCAAGTCTATCTAATTCATCTATCATGTCTATTAACTTATCACTCGAAGCCTTATCTAGAATATTTTTTCTATATTTAGTAGAAGCCTTACCAGTATCCTTATTTTTATCATAGTAGACCCTAATAAACTTAAGAGCCCCGTTTTTTGATGAATTGCCTAAATAGGTTATTTTATCTTCATATTCCTTGTCTATTATACCCAGTCCAACTAGAGATTCCTTAGGTAGGTGGTAGCCAAACTGACCTGCTATCAATAGCTGATCAATGTCCTCGACACCTAAACCCTGTCTTTTCAGTATCATCATAAGCGATGAATATATAGCACCCTTGGCTAACTGTACAGCCCTTATATCTGCTTGATTGATATAGATGTCCTTGTCCTTATCTAGGTAAAACCTCTTTTCAGAACCAACACTTTCAAAATGGTCTATAAGCGGGTCATCTTCTTCTAGTTCTTCTTTTTTAGCCAACTTCCCCCTCTTGTTTACATAGCCATTTCTCACTAACTCCCTTACAAGGGCCAAAATTCCACTTCCGCATATTCCCCTTATCTCTTGGGATCCTATGGACTTAATCTCTATATTGGAATCAGACTTGTTTTTCTTATCTACTACTACATCTTCAATAGCTCCATCCTCTGCCCTCATGCCGTTGGATATATTCATGCCTTCCAGGGCTGGACCTGCTGCACAAGAGCAAGTGACTATATTACCCTTGTCTATTAGGGCTATTTCACCATTTGTACCTATATCTATAAATAGATACCTCTTTCTTACGTCTATAGATCCTATACTATAGAGTCCTGATACAATGTCTCCACCAACATAGGCAGACACCTGCGGCATCAATACCAGGTCTGCATTCTTCAAATTATCAATACCCAAGCTAGTAGCCTTTGTTAAAACAGTATCCTTAAATTCAGGTGTAAATGGGTACCTTCCAAGACCATCTACAGATTCACACATAAGAATATGACTCATTGTACAGTTTGCTGCTACCACAATAAGACTAATCCTAGAACAAATGTCCTCCCCAAATGCACCCACCATTTCATTTATTTTTGACACGATAAGCCTATTCAGGTTTTTAAGTCCTTTAGGATTTTCTTTACAATAAGAAATACGACTCAGGACATCTAAACCATAGTTTTTTTGTGGGTTCGTTTCAGAAATTTTCAATATTTCTTCTCCAGACTTGCTATCGACCAAGACCATCTCTATGCCTGTAGTACCTATATCAAGGGCTATGGAAAGATTATCCGACAATACCTTGTTATTGCTAGACCCCAAGCCCCTATATAATACTTTACTTGAGTCACAATTAAGGATAAGCTCCATATCTTCCTCAACCCTAGTCTGACAAGCAAGTACAGATTTATTACGGTCTTCATTTGTCCTTACATATACCCTACACTTTGAACAAGTTCCGTTACCGTTACAGGGGGCTTCAATATCTATGTGATTTTCCCTCAGAATTTCAAGCAGATTTTGCCCCTTTTTAGATTCAATAAGTATTTGTTTGTCTGATGTTTCTATTTTTACTTTTAACTTGTCATCCACTATATCACTTCCTATCAAAGAGGCTACAAGCGACCTTTACAGCCTCTGTAGCAGAATCTGAATATCCATCAGCCCCTATTTCATTTGCAAACTTCTGTGTTACAGGACCACCGCCTACCATGACTTTGACCTTGTCCCTAATACCCATCTCTTTTAACCTGTCTATAACATCCTTCATAAGATACATTGTTGTAGTCATAAGAGACGACATACATACGAGTTTGACATCCTCATTAACTACTGTATCTATAAATCTATCAACCTTGACATCCTTTCCTAGGTCTATCATTTCAAAACCAGCAGTCTCCAGCATTATCTTAACTAAGTTTTTTCCTATATCATGGGTATCACCCTCTATTACCCCTATAACTGCCTTTATCCTATCTCGGCTGTCTAATTCATCTTCAAGACCTTTTTTTAATACTCCTATACCTTCATACATTGCATCAGAGCAAAGGAGCAACTCGGCTATATAGTATTCTTCCTCATCATAGAGTTTTCCAGCTTCATTCATACCCCTTACCAATCCGTCCATTATACCATCATTGGCATCATATCCTTCATCGAGGTAAGTCTGGGCTAGGTCTGCTATGGTTTCATCCTCCATATCTACAACATATGAAGCCAACTTATCTATTAGTTCTTTTTTTCTCTCTTCTGACATAATATCTCCTTATATTGCAAAACATAGATTTTATTATTCAGTCATCCTATTTTAAGCTCTCTACTTGCATCATATTTCTTGTTCCTATATCAGTATTTCTTCTAGAAATACAGGCACCTGTCACAATATACCTCGGTGCTGGCTTTAGACTTAGATAGTCATTCATAAGAGAATTTACCCTTTTTAGGTCTATAAGACCGACTTCTTCTAAAGAGCGTGCCATTTTAGGGCACATATATATCAAACACTTGCCATCAGCAATCTTAAGAAGCTCCATAAAAAACTCCCTAGTAAAATTATCATATATGTATTTTACCTTTTCAGGCCCCACTATAGATATATCCACCGGTGAGTCACTTATACTTATTATATCGACTCCCAAGTCTATGAGGTCTCTAGAAAAATTTATAAGATGATCTTTTAGGAGGTCCAAGACTATAGCCATAACCTGCTTTTTTTTGACCAAGCCCTTGTATACTGTCGTAGAATCAAGCAGGCCATTCAATATTGTAAAGGGACCTGACAACTCATATATGACTTGTAGGTCATCATTTTTCAAGATGGAAATAGAGTCCTTTACCCTAGTTATCCTAGGAGATTCCATGGGACTTGATATATTATCTATCAAGTCTTCAACTTTTGATAGGACAGGGCTATTAATCCTAATCCCGTAGCTGTCCGATTCTATCCTAGCCCCAAATGATTCAGCCTCCAGAGTATGGCAAAAGGGTAGCTGACAAAACTTATCCTTCTTAACTTCTTTAATTTCTAGGGAAAGTCTACTAATAGTTTCAACATCGAAATAAGGGTCCTTGTTTGTATTCTTCAAGGTGTCCGATTCGTATAGGCTTGGGGTTTGTTTGTTAGGACAAAATAGGTAGTCAATCTTATCTGGCATAGGCCACCTCCTAGTGGTAATATTCTAATTAAATGGGTTGCTGATACCTGCTATATTCACCATATCAATGAATGAATACTTTCCACCTATGCTGCAAATGCTCAGGTACTTTTCCCACGCTTTTTTATAGTCTTTATTCATCAGTTCATAGAAGTCCAAGGCACACAACTGGGCCAATACATAGTCTATATAATAAAATGGGTCCTTGTATATATGCCCCTGCCTAAACCAATAACCACCCCTATTAAGTAGGTCCAAATCTTCATAGTCCCTACCTGGCAGGTAGTCTCTTTCAAGCTCTCTCCAAGCAGACTTTCTCTCATCCACACTCATATTAGGATTTTCATATACTAAATGCTGAAAATGGTCCACTAGGCAACCATATGGCAGAAACTTGATGGCTGAATCATGGTGGTACTTCTTGTATTTTTCTGTGTCATCTCCAAAGAACATCTCCATCCATGGGTATGTTAAAAACTCCATCGACATAGAGTGGATTTCACAAGAATCCAGGGTTGGAAATACTAACTCTGGAACAGGTATATCCCTAGACATATACATCTGGAAGGCATGACCAGCCTCATGGGTCAAGACATCTATATCGTCAACCGTTCCATTGAAGTTCCCAAATATAAAGGGCTCCCTATAGTCAGGAAGTATAGTACAATATCCACCCATGGCCTTATTTTCTCTTGCTGCAACATCAAATAAGTTATTGTCTATCAAGAACTTATAGAATTCTTCTGTTTCACCAGACATATTCTTGTACATATCCTTACCCTTTTCGATTATATATTCTCCATCTCCCACAAGCTTGGCATTTCCATCCAAAAACTCCAGCTTTTCATCATAGTAGGTGATTTTATCTAGGCCTATTCTTTTGGCTTGTTCCTTATTTAAGTCTTCAATAATAGGCAGGTATTTATTCTTTACATTTTGGCGTAACTTGGCCACCATATCAGAATTATAAACGGTCCTAGACATCCTGTAGTAACCCAACTCAACAAAGTTTTTGTAGCCCAGCTTCTTTGCCATAGAATCCCTCAACTTAACTAGACTGTCAAAAATACTATCAAATTTGTCTTCATTGTCTTCAAAGAACTTGGTATGGGCCCTGATAGCAGACTTTCTTATATCCCTGTCATTGTCAGACATAAATATAGACATATCAGATAGGTTTCTCTTTTTACCTTCAAAATCTATTGAAGCAGATGCAAGTAATTGAGTGTACTCTGACATCAACTTGTTCTCTTCCTGTAAGAGTCCAATTATATCCTTAGAAAAAGACTTAACACTACATCTTATAAGGTCTATATACTGCCTTCCATACTTGGTCTCTAGTTGGTCAACATAGGAAGAATCCAGTATATTTTTGTATAGGTCCATATCTAAATCAGAAAACATTGGACCTAACTCATCCCAGTAGTCATTTTCTGCAGAATAAAAATCATCTGTTGTATCTATGCTAAACTTTATCTGGGCAAGTGTCTTCATAGTTTCCAACCTGTTTCTCATATTATTAATTTTATTTAACAAGTCTATATACTTATCAAATGACTCAGCCCTATCCATTTTTGACAGGATATCCCTATAAATCTCTTTATATTCATTATAATTTATTCTTTCATACTTTATTTGATTAAAATCCATTATATTCCTCACTTTCATCTATATTTAAATTATATATCATAGATATACAAAAATCAATTTTTACTAAACTACTTGAATTTACTTATAAAATACTGTACAATATTGTTGTCATGATATATATGTATATATTGTCTATATACAATAACTGGAGGTTAAAATGAAAAACAAAAAAAATTCTCTTGCCTACAGACTTTTTCACCGTTACTTTATAGTAGCAATGAACGGCATGGCCTTAGGATTATTTTCAACCCTAATCATAGGACTGATTATAAATCAAATCGGTCAGGCTATACCGGGGTCATTGGGTAGCTTTTTGGTATCAATATCACCAGTCGCTATGGCTCTTACTGGGCCAGTAATCGGTATAGGTATTGCTACATCACTTGAATCTCCAAAGCTAGTTACACTTTCATCAGGTGTCGTTGGTTTTATAGGTGCTTTTGGGGCCGTATTTGCAAATGGAAAAATAATAAACTCATTTGGCCAACTAATTATCAAGGGATCTGGAGACCCCCTTGGCGCATTTATAGCTGTAGTTATAGCAGCAGAAGTTGGAAGACTAGTATCAGGCAAAACTAAAATAGATATAATAGTAACGCCACTCGTAACAATAATAACAGGTTCGTTAATTGCTGTCCTATTAGGACCTCGCCTACTTTATGCTATGAAATCAATCGGTAGCTTTATACAGATGGCGACGAATCTTGCACCTTTCACTATGGGGCTTGTAATCTCAGTAGTGATGGGCATGCTACTGACACTACCTATAAGTTCAGCAGCAATTTCTATTATACTTGGTCTATCAGGAATATCAGCGGGTGCTTCTGCAGTAGGTTGTTGCTCACAGATGATAGGCTTTGCAGTTATCACCTACCATGTGAATGGTCTGAATGGCGCCTTAGCTAATGGTCTTGGAACATCAATGTTACAAGTTCCTAATATACTCAAAAAACCTGTAATATGGATACCACCTATAGTCTCTAGTGCTATATTGGGACCCATATCATCGGTAGTACTTAAAATGATAAATAACCCTGCAGGTGCTGGTATGGGCACAGCTGGACTGGTAGGTCCTCTGATGGCATGGCAGTCTATGGCACCTAATGTATCTGGTGCTATTTTACTAATGGAGATACTTGCTATGCATTTCGTGCTACCTGCAATTATTTCACTAGCAGTATTTAAATTCATGGTATCAAAGAAAATAGTCTCACCAGAAGACTATAAATTAAGCCTATAGAATCATAAATTCATAGTTACTTGGTAGGGGTTTGCTCCTATTTTTTGCAAATGTTTGAGGTATAACCTCGAACTAATTCCAACAAACAGAGGTCGGGCATCAATAGTATGCTCGACCTCTAGTTTATTGTTTGTATTATATATTCTTATTGATTGCTATTAGTAAATCGGTGGCAGGGCCTTCTTGTCAACCTTACCTATTGGAGTTACGGGCATTGACTCTAATGATAGTATATGCCTAGGAATCATATGAGGTGGTAGGTTCTGTTTTAGAAAATCAAGAACCCTTGATCCATCAAAAGATTTGTCATAGGCAACAATATATGCATCTAAGTATTTGTCACCGTTTTGGTCTTCTTTGGCAACAACAACGGCATTTTTTACTTCAGCTAGCATATTGATCATATTTTCTATTTCAAACAACTCTATTCTTATACCATTTATCTTTATCTGTGAGTCCATCCTACCCAGTACAGCTATATTGCCAGATTCATCAATTATCTTTGCAAGGTCTCCTGTCCTATACATCAGCCTAGTATCATCATCATGGGCAAATGGGTTACATACAAAAGACCCTTCGTTCAGCTCTGGCCTATTAGAATATCCTTCAGATATCTGGATACCTGATAGACATAATTCTCCGGGCATACCTACAGCACATAGGTTGCTATTCTTGTCTAAGATATAGGCCTCTGTATTGTATATAGGTCTACCTACAGGCACTAGCTCATAGTACTTGTCAACATAGAACTGACTACATAATACTGTAAATTCAGCTGGTCCGTACTCGTTGTATATCTTGTAGTTCCTATTTGTATATCCCTTAAATTTGTCACCACCAACCTGTAGGACCTTCAAGCCATCACATGGACAGTTATTTACGAATAACTTGCCGAGTATAGCAGGGAGTGCCAGTATAGTAACACCCTTTTTCTTACAGTAGTCTTCTACTGTATATTCATTTTTTCTAGACTCTTCCGGCAAGACATCAACTGATGCACCAATCAAAAGATATGGGAATATCTGTTTAACTATAGCGTCAAAGCTAAAACTAAGGTATATACCACAGACGTCATTTTCATTAGCCCCTATATAGTCTATTGCAAAGTGGCACATATTCATCAGACTCTCCTGCCTGATACTTATGCACTTTGGTCTTCCTGTGGTTCCAGACGTAGATATCCTATATGCTATATCCTTTGGTCCTGATTTTTGACTTATCTCATATTGCTTTTCAATCCTATCCCAATGGTCTAGGTTAAGGTACTTGTACTTGGAATGTTTCTCCTTGACCCTAGGGCCCAACTCCCTACAAGTAAGGACTAGGTCAACCTCGCCATCTTCAAGTAGGTAGCCCACTCTTTCATCAGGATTGGTCCTGTCTATAGGGAAAAATATGGCTCCAGATTTTAGTATGGATATAGCAGCTAGTACAACATTCTTTGTCCTTACTTGTAATACAGCAACCGTAGAGCCAACTCCTATACCTATATGATTGAAATATCCTGCCACCTTGTCAGTGAGCTCGTCTACTTCTTTATAAGTCATAGATGAAAACTCGTCTGATACTGCAATTTTATCAGGAGTTCTCCTTACCTGGTCTCTGAATAGGTCTATATAACTTAAGTTTCTATCAAATGAAAATTTATTGTCCCTTTGAGAACCTATATATATATCCTTGTGGACATCCTTTATATTCTTTATGTCCCTCAACCTAATTTTTGGCTTGGCTATTATTTGATTTATAATGTGCTTAAATAGGTATATTATACTCCTAGCAGTCACCTTGTCATAATAAGATGGCTTGTACATAAGCTTTATAGACATTCCCTTTGTAAGACTGACCTTCATATATAAATCAAGGTCTTTCTCTTTTATCGTGCTTGAACACCTATCTGCAAACACATCAAAATAAAAGGCAGTATTTATCAATTTATCATTTAAACTATTTAGGTGGCCTTCTGAAGATATCATATAGTAGTAGTATTCCATGGAATCACTTGTCTGTCTCATAATATCTCTTGCAAGGTCTGTAAACCTCATGTCCCTACTAGATGGATTGACTCTTATAGGAAGGTGTATCTTATTTTTGGCAAACACGATGTCATCTTCACATGAAAATCTTTGAAGAACTATGGCAAATACAGTATCTAAAACAGAGTCTAGACTCAGCTTATTAGAATCACAAAAACTCAAAAGGCTCGAATAAGTAGCCTTCTTTATCTCTTTTTGTATCATACTAAATTTGCCCGTATCATCCTTGAAATAGTCATTAGGGAACCTAGCCATACTAGTATAGTCCCTTAACAGATTATTCCAATATGTTTTAGCCTTTTCATAATGTTTGTTATCTGGCAAAACTACACCTCCTCTACTTAGTTTTTGTTTAGATCAATAAATTCTGCTATCTTGTTGACAGACCTAGCTTGCTGTTTTTCAGGACTAATAATAGCTTCTTCATCTCCTGATACCAACTCTATATCGGCAAAATTTGTGCTATTTCCACCCTCTATAGCATAGTATTTAGACTTGCTCGGTAGGTTTTTCTTGGCTTCCTTAATTCTAGTAAAATCAAGAAGTCCGTCATTTGTACCCCATATAGACAATACCGGCATATTTACTAGGTTCAAGTCGTCACCCTCAGGTACTGCACCCATAAACACAAAGCCTTTAATATTCTTATTTTTTAAGGCATCCTTGTAGGCTATACTGGCCCCACTTGCGTGTGCTAGTATAAACCATTTCTTAATATCTGGCTTGGACTCCATAAGGTCCTTACCCTTTCCAAAAGACAGGTCTGGTTGGTTGAGTCTAAGCTTTAGTATGCTTACTTTATAGCCCTTTTGAGCCAACAATCTAGCCATATTAGCATAGGATACAGGCTCCACTTTTTCACTAGGATATATAACTATTCCTGTGTCTTTTACAGCATTTTGCGGAACAAAGTCAATACTTCCATTGTTCTGCTTTACAACGCTTATTCCCGGTGTTTGAATCATGGCCTGCATAGCCCTATCATTTACCTTAAAGGTCTTTTGCAACCAAAATAGATAGCTGACACACACTATAATAAAGGCTATAAATACCCCCTTTAAGATGTTTTTTTGTAGCTTTCTTTTTTGGATGTTTCTAACCCTAATTTTTTCTTTTTCTAATTCTTCATGTATCGTAAGTGATTTCTCTAGCTCTCTTGTTATACTCAAACTGTCAAAAATATCCTTGTTAGACTTGCTTGATTTTTTCTTTGCTCTTATTTTTGAATCCTTAAATTCTTTCAAACCACGTCCCCCCTAACATATATACTATTATACAATATTATCCTAGTATATTATACAAAGAAAGGGTTACTTTTGGCTTAAAAGCTACTAGCAACCCCCTTATTTATTTACATTATTGTCATATTTAGAATTCTGCGTTCTTTGGAGTTCTTGGGAACGGTATTACGTCTCTTATATTTGACATACCTGTTAGGTACATGATTATTCTCTCAAATCCTAGACCAAAGCCTGAATGTGTAGCTGTACCGAACTTTCTAAGTTCTAGATACCACCAGTACTCTTCCTCATTTAGTCCCATTTCTCTTATCTTATCCATGAGTACGTCATATCTTTCTTCTCTCTGTGATCCGCCTATGATTTCTCCTACACCTGGAACAAGTAGGTCCATGGCTCTTACAGTCTTGCCATCATCGTTCATTCTCATATAGAACGCCTTAATGTCCTTAGGATAGTCTGTTACGAACACTGGAGCATTGTATACTTCCTCTGTGATATATCTCTCATGTTCTGTCTGTAGGTCACAACCCCATTCAACTGGGTATTCGAACTTGTGGCCTGATTTTAGTAGTATATCAACTGCTTCTGTGTAAGTTATTCTTACAAAGTCTGAAGATACTATCTTGTCTAGTCTTTCAAACAATCCCTTGTCTATAAAGCTATTGAAGAATGCCATTTCTTCTGGGCAGTTTTCAAGAACATAGTTGATTACGAACTTGATCATGTCCTCTGCAAGTTCCATAAGGTCTTCTAGGTCTGCAAATACTATTTCAGGTTCTACCATCCAGAATTCAGATGCGTGACGGCCTGTGTATGAGTTTTCAGCCCTGAAAGTTGGTCCAAATGTGTATATATTTCTAAATGCCAATGCCATTATTTCTCCATTTAGCTGACCAGATACTGTTAGGTTGGTTGGCTTGCCGAAGAAGTCCTGGCTGTAATCTATCTTACCATCTTCTGTAAGTGGTGGGCTTGCCATGTCTAGTGTTGTAACCTGGAACATTTCTCCAGCACCCTCTGTGTCAGAACCAGTTATAAGTGGTGTATGAGCATATACAAAGTTTCTTTCATTGAAGAACTTGTGCAGGGCAAATGCAACTACTGATCTAACCCTAAATACTGCTGAGAATGTATTAGACCTAGGTCTTAGGTGGGCTATTGTTCTAAGGTACTCAAATGTATGCTTTTTCTTCTGTAGTGGGTATGAAGAATCTGAGTCTCCCTCAACAATAAGCTTAGTAGCATGAATTTCTATAGGGTTCTTGGCATTGTCAACCTTGACAAGTTCACCTTCAACTAAGATGGCTGAAGATATAGCTAGTTTAGATATTTTCTTAAAGTTATCTAGCTTGTTTTCATCAACTACTATCTGTATATTTTTGAAGAATGATCCATCGTTTAATTCAATAAATCCAAAACTCTTAGATATTCTAGCAGTCCTAATCCATCCTGCTACACATACCTTCTTACCTACATATTCTTCACTCTTTCTATAAAGTGACTTTACTTCCAAAAAATCTTTCTGCATAAGTGCCTCCTCATTAATTGTTTTCATAATTCCATTTATCAAGATTAATTTGTAATCCCTATTTGTTCTGACTCAAATACACTTGAAATCAGTCAAATAAAAAACACACCATCCCTCAAAGGGACGATGTGTGTATAATCGCGGTACCACCCTAATTACTAGCTATGCTAGTCACTTAGTAGGTCTATATCGGAACCTATCCGCCTGAGCCTACTCGCTAACTTTTGGTCAGGGACTCAGAGATGTTCTTCACAAAAAGTATTATACTGGACTTACACCACCACCAGCTCGCTAGATAAGGAACTCCTTGCTACTCTTCTCTTCACAGTCATATATAATTTTAACTCAATATGTTGAGTATACCAATTTGATGACTATTTGTCAATATTAAAATTATGTTTTATATTTATAGCTTTACTTGACATAGATACTTCTCCAACCTCATTTACTCCGACCAGATAATAGTCCCTATTCATATTGTCATCATTGGCCTCTATAGTTGTATGGTCATTGACTATGTTCTTGGCTTCTAACCTATAGAATTTTTCTTTGGATTGTTTGTCTACACTATATATCCTATAGTTAACTGCTCCATTCATCTTTGCCCATTTGAACTCTATTGACCTGTCCTCGTGATTTATCTTATAATCCAATTTTTCAGGAGCCTTTTCTTGAAAACCAGACCTATTACTTGAGTCAATTACAAGAGTATTTGACTTTCTTGTCATATTATCACCTGAAATACCTACCAAATACAACTCATACTTGTATGACTTGTCTTCACCTAGGGCAAGGTACTTGTTGATAGATATTCTATTTTTAGGAATTGCCTTAAAAGAGTCTGTCTTGATAATATCCTGTAACTCAAAGTCACCGTCACCCTTTTTTATATACATCCTATAGGACTTGATCCTCTTGTTGTGGTCCCAACCAAGCTCTAGCTTTAACTTGTCCTTGTCTATCTTAGAACTGTAATTTAAATTTTGAACATCTAAGTTCTCAAATTTTTTCTCTGTTACATGGACAAATGTAGAGTCCGATTTTCTTCCTGACCTTACCTTTAGCTTGTAAATACCGGGTCTATTGGCTTGTATATTACCATTTTTATCGACGACTATTCCATATTGTTTTTCAAGACCGCTGTCACCATACTGTGTTACAAGGTTACTATCCCATCTTTCGTCATCTGAGTTTTTGTCTACCCTATAGTTTATTACTGACCTAGACCCTTGTGGACTAACCTTTATATTAGCACTAGCGTGACCTGTCTGGCCTTCCTCAATACTTATTGACTTAGGTAGTTCTAACTCGTCAACCCTAGGCAATATCTTGATATTGGATTGGATTTCCTGCCTACCATATCTAGCTATTAGCCTAGTTTCACCTACGCCAACAGCAGATATCTGGTCACCATCTATTTTCAAAATATTAGGTTGCGTTGATGAGTAGGTTAATTTATAGCCCTTTTCAAGCTTCTTATACTTTTCAATATCGACCTTTGAGTTTACCCTAGTAGAGTCACCATAGTATTCTAGTGGGCTTTCAAGGGCGATTTCCATATTGGATATCTTGGGGTCAACAACCATTATTGCAACTTTTCTAAGCACCCTATTCTTGTTTAGAATCCCTATTGATGAATACCCCTTTTTAAGAGCAGTCAGCTGGTTACCTTCTACCTTTAGGATATTATTTTGGTCGAGAACTGCGACCATCAACTTTGGCTTTTTAGAAAAGTTTGGGACTACTATATAGTCACCCATGGATATATTTACCCTATCTCCAACCTTGATTACATACTTATTTATATTAGTGATAAAGGTTCCTCCGTTTATATGGATGTCTAGCCCCTTCACCATGGGGTTGATATATCCGTATACCAGTCCAAAGTATAGTCCTAGTATAACAAGAGGAGCCGCCAAAATCATTATTAACTTTTTCTTCATTTTACAACTCCTCTAAGCCTATCTTATTAATTTACAGCTACTTCGTCTATAAAGTATCTCTTGTACCATACAAGGAATACAAGAATTGTGTATATCTTTCTAGCATTATTGATAGTGCCATTGTAGTGATCATCTAAAAGCTTATTTATCTTTTCCTTGTCAAAGAACTGGTCTACATAGTCAGCTGTAAAGTATTCCTTCACAAAATTGTAGTGCTTTTCTTCTGTGAACCATATCCTAATAGGAACTGGGAATCCCTTCTTCTTTCTCTTAAACCACTCTTCTGGTAGTTTCTCCTGGGCTGCCCTTCTTAGGACATACTTAGTAGTTCCATTCGTTATCTTCTGGTCAGATCCTATCTTTTCTCCAACCTTCATAACCTCCTTGTCTAGGAAAGGTACTCTTAGCTCTAGAGAGTGGGCCATACTCATCTTGTCTGCCTTTTGAAGTATATCTCCCTCCATAAATAACTTGATATCAAGCATCTGCTTTTTAGTGACATCATCCTTGCCCTTTACAAGATCGTATACTTCCTTAGTTATATCTCTTACACTTCTAGAATTCTTGAACCTATCTGTTACTATGTCCATAGCTTCGTCTTCTTCAAATATCAAGGCTTCACCTATAAATGTCTCCTCAACTGGTCTACCAGCCCTAAGCAATGTTGTCTTACCGTGGAACTCTGGTAGGTGCTTGGCAATAGCAGCAGCTGGCTTTAGGATAAATCCTGGCAACTGTCTTAGCTTTCTCTGACCTGCATCTATATCATACCACTCATAACCACCAAATATTTCATCTGCCCCTTCACCTGATAGGACAACTGTTACTCCATTGTCTCTTACAAGCTTTGATAGGAAGTATAGTGGTAGTGTTGATGGATTTGACTGAGGTTCATCCATATGGTACTGAATCTCTGAAAGCTTACCTAGACAGTCATCTCCTGTTATAGTCCTTCTTACATTTTCTATACCTAGTATTTTTGATAGGTCAGCAGCTAGAGTTGATTCGTCAAACTTCTCCTGCTCAAAACCTATTGAAAATGTCTTGTCAGGCATCAAGCAAGATGTTATATATGATGAGTCTATACCACCAGACAAGAATGATCCAAACTCAACATCTGCATGCTTGTGTAATCTTACAGAATCATCTACTACATCTTGGATTCTCTTTATATTTTCTTCTATTGTATTTTTCTCATCATTGAAATTCACTTCCCAGTATTTTTCAATCTTCATTTCACCATTCTGGTAAGTGAAATAGTGACCAGGTCTCAACCTTTTTACACCCTTGAAGAATGTCTCATCAGGCTGAGAAGAATACTGGAATGTAAGATATGGCTTTAGGGCCTTTTCATTGACTTCCTTTTTAAATTCTGGATGCTCTAAGAATGACTTGATTTCTGATCCTATCATCATAGATTTTTGTCCATTCACTTCATACTGGTAGTAGTAGTATGGCTTGATGCCGAATATGTCCCTTGCACCAAACGCCTTTTTCTCTACCTTATCCCATATACAGAAGGCATACATACCCCTAAGCTTGTTTACAATGTCAGTTCCATATTCTGTATAACCATGTATCAATACCTCAGAGTCTGTATCAGACTTAAATACATATCCCTTGTCTAATAGGTCCTTTTTGATATCCATATAGTTGTATATCTCACCGTTGAATACCAAGACCTTTGTTCCATCTGCACTGTACATAGGCTGGCTACCTGCCTCAGATAGGTCAATAATACTAAGCCTCCTAAATCCAAGACCACAGCTATCATCAGTATATAGGTCTCCCATATCAGGACCCCTGTGTATGATCCTGTCCATCATCTTTTTAATTACAATATCTTTATTACTCGTGTTATCGAAATAACCTACTATTCCACACATAATATCTCCTTTTTGATTCCACTTTATATTTTAGTCACTTTACAAAAAAAGGAACATACCCTGACGAATATGCCCCTTGGATATCCTTAACAAATAAGGCTTTTACCCTTCATATGTACCAAATCCTTAAGACTTAAGGCATTATATGTACATTATCATCATATCACATATGACAATAGTAGTCAATATTTTAACCTAGTGTTTGTTGTACTTCCTCATTTTTTCAAGTCCTAGGTTATATAGGACTGCAACTATAATAAACAAGATCACATAATATATCACAGCCTTAGTTATTGAACCGGAAAAATAGTCCATTAGGCCTCCTTGGTTGTCCTTAATCCAGGCATCAATACCTATAACACCGACCTCAAACATCAGGGTATTTTTTACCCTATTTTTATCTAATTTCATATAAATGCCTCCAAATATAGTATTATATTCAAAAAATCCGAGTAAATAAAGTCATCTATTTACCCGGATATATATTCATCATATTTTGCTATCTAAAAGTAGCTAGGTCCTACTTCTTTATAGCCTTTATAGATAGGTTAATCCTATCCTTGTTGTCGATTTCTGTAACAAGTACGTCTACAACGTCACCTATTGACAATACGTCTTCTACCTTTTCAACTCTCTTGTTTGATATCTGAGATATGTGAAGTAGTCCCTGCTTGCCTGGTAGGATCTCAATAAAGGCACCGAAACTTTCTATTCTAGTTACTGTTCCCTTGTATATCTTGCCTGGTTCTGCTTCTGCTACTATGTCTTCTATCATAGAGATTGCCTTGTTGATCATTTCCTGTTCAACGCCTACTACGAATACCTCACCAGTCTGCTCTATGTCGATCTTGATACCAGTTTCATCTATAATCTTGTTGATCATCTTTCCACCAGGTCCTATTACGTCTCTGATCTTGTCTGGATTTATCTGCATCTTCACAATCTTTGGAGCGTATGGAGAAAGCTCTGGCTTAGGTTCAGTTATAACCTTCTTCATTTCGCCAAGTATATGCATTCTACCTGCCTTAGCCTGCTTAAGAGCCTGTCTAAGAACCTGTTCATCTATACCTGCAATCTTTATATCCATCTGTATAGCTGTTACACCATGTTCAGTACCAGCTACCTTAAAGTCCATATCTCCTAGGTGGTCTTCCATACCCTGGATATCTGATAAGACAGCTACCTTGTCATGGTGCTTGATTAGACCCATGGCAATACCAGCTACCATGTCCTTGATAGGTACACCAGCATCTAGTAGAGAAAGTGTAGATGCACAAACAGATGCCTGTGATGTTGAACCATTTGAGCTAAGTACTTCAGACACTAGTCTAATAGCATATGGGAAGTCATCCTGTGAAGGGATAACTGGCACAAGGGCTCTCTCAGCTAGGGCACCGTGACCTATTTCTCTTCTACCTGGACCCCTTGAAGGTCTAGTCTCACCAACTGAATAAGCTGGGAAGTTGTAGTGGTGCATATATCTCTTGTTGTCTTCTTCATCTAATCCATCTAACTTCTGACCATCTCCTAATGCTCCTAGTGTAGTAACATTAAGAACCTGAGTCTGACCTCTTGTAAATATTGCAGAACCATGAGTTCTTGGTATTAGGCCAGTTTCACACCATATTGGTCTTATTTCATCTAGGGCTCTATTGTCAGGTCTAACATTTTCGTCAACTATTAGACTTCTTACTTCGTCCTTGATAATGTCGTGTAGTACTTCTTCTATATCTCCAGCTACTTCTTCAAATTCTTCTAGTTCTTTTTCAAAGTACTCAAGAGTTTCAGCACTTACAGCATCCATCTTTTCAGTTCTTTCCATCTTTTCTACTGTCTTAACAGCAGCTCTCATCTTTTCCCTAGCAAAAGCATCAACCTTTGATCTTAGGTCTTCATCAGGTAAATGTAGCTTTATTTCAGACTTTTCCTTACCTACTGCTGCAACTATTTCTTCTATAAAGGCAACTATCTTCTTAATTTCTTCGTGGGCAAAAAGTATTGCATTTAGAACTATTTCATCATCTATTTCTTCAGCACCAGCTTCAACCATCATGATTGCATCCTTAGTACCAGATACTACTAGGTGAAGAGTAGATACCTCTCTTTGCTCTTGTGTTGGGTTGACAACGAACTCACCATCAACTAGACCAATCAATACAGAACCTGTTGGACCGTTAAAAGGTATATCAGATATTGATAGGGCTATTGATGAACCTATCATAGCTACTATATCAGGTGTACAGTCCTGGTCTACAGACAATACTGTAGCAACAACCTGCACATCATTCCTGAATCCTTCTGGGAAAAGAGGTCTAATAGGTCTATCTATCAGTCTTGATGTTAGAACAGCCTTTTCAGATGCCTTACCCTCTCTCTTCAAAAATCCTCCAGGTATCTTACCTACAGAGTATAGCTTTTCTTCAAAATCTACACTTAGTGGGAAAAAGTCTATACCATCTCTTGGTTCTGCTGACTTTGTAGCATTTACCATCAACATAGTATCACCATATCTCATGATACAGTTACCATTTGTCATTTCACATATTTTGCCTACTTCAACAGATAGCTTTCTACCAGCTAATTCTGTTTCAAAAATTCTATGTTCGAACATAGTTTCCTCCTTAAACTTCCTTTGTATTTCTTGATTAACCATCAATTAAAATCTTATTATTTATCAAAAACCAATAACTACCTAGAAAAACTTACAGCTATTATATCTGGACCAGTATGTGAACAAACACAAACTCCACCCTTGGATATCAATACTTTTTTAACCTTGTCCTTTAGCTTGTTTTCTACCTCGGTAGCTAGCTTCACAAAGTCTTCCATATTGCAACCATGGCCAACAGTAAGGGTTATCTTTGACAGGTCCTTGTTTCTTTCTATTACCTTATCAATCAGATAGGCAATCATCTTCTTGCTGCCTCTTACTTTTCCATCTATACTTATTTCACCCTTTTCCATCTTAAAAATAGGTCTAATACTCAACATATTTCCAATTACAGCTGCAGCCATTGTAACCCTACCACTCTTCTTAAGGTAGTCAAGGTTGGCTGGTGCAAAGTAAACAACAGCACTATCTCTTACATCTTCAAGATTCTTTAGTATCTCCTCTACTGATAGACCTTCTTCAATCATATCGCAAGCCCTTATTACAGACTGGCCAGCTCCTAGAGATAGGTTTTCAGTATCAAAAATATGTACTTCACCATCAGTATCGTTCTTAGCAAGGACAGCAGACTGGTAAGTCCCACTCTTTGTTGACGCTCCATTTATACATATTACTTTCTTACCTTCAGCTAGGGCCCTATCAAAGGCATCCTTAAATTGAACATACGTGGCCTGAGAAGTCTTTGGTATTTCCTTTGACTCCATTGCCATCTTGTAAAACTCTTCCTTAGTTATGTCAACTCCATCCTTGTATTCCTTACCATCCATTATCAATGTAAGGGGTACCATTTCAAGATAGTCCTTTGCCATTATCTCATCTGGAATATCACAAAGACTATCACATATTAATTTTATATCCAAGGTAATACCTCCCACGTTCATTATTCTCTAATATATCTATTATACATCATATTGACCTATAAGTATACTATTATGTTTGTCATTACAGTGGTTGAGTACAAAGCAAAATGGCCTGACCTCAATAGTCAGACCATTTTTAAGATATCTTGATAATCTTTTTAAATTATTTTCTAAGACCAAGTCTAGCTATAAGAGCTCTGTATCCTTCAAGATCGTTCTTCTTTAGGTAAGCTAGTAGATTTCTTCTTCTACCAACCATCTTTAGTAGACCTCTTCTTGAGTGGTGGTCCTTCTTGTGTTCCTTTAAATGTTCGTTAAGGTAGTTGATTCTAGCTGTTAATAGAGCTATCTGTACTTCTGGAGAACCTGTATCTCCTTCTTTTCTACCAAAATCCTTGATTATCTGTTCCTTGTTTATCATTGTGTTTCCTCCTAAAAATTTTAAAATCGCCTATAGCTAAGCATCGAGTGGAGACTCAAAAGCCGAGCCAAGGTTTAACCTCAATTAGTATAACATAAAATACTAACAATAGCAAATACTTTTGTGAATTATCTCAGACTTTTGTATGAAGTTAATGTGAAATTCACAAGATGTTTATTACATTATCATCTTTTTAAAAACTCTTAGTATATACACCTGGCTACGACAAACAAGCAGTACAACATCCCTGCCGTACTGCAAATCATCAAATATTTAATTATGTTTCACACTAGTACTATATAATATCACTATACTTATTTCTCACATATTCTTCATCAGCCTTCAGCTGGTCTGTAAGTTCTTCAATCGTCTCAAACTTTATCATAGGTCTCATAAGCTCCACAAACTCCACCCTAATATCTTTGCCATATATATCCTGATCAAAGTCTAGTATATATGTCTCAACTGTAGTCTTGTCTCCATTTACTGTTGGGTTGTTGCCAATACTTGTGGCTCCCTTATACTTCTTTGCGTCTATCTCAACAAGTGTCGCATAGACGCCATCTGCTGGTATGACTAGACCTCTGTCATAGTCTATATTGGCTGTAGGATACCCTATCTTGGTACCTATTTGCCTGCCCTTTATTACAACTCCATCTATAGAATAGAACCTATCCAACATAAAGGCAACTGATGTAACATTTCCCTCTATTATATTTGCTCTAATATCTGTAGAACTGACCCTAGTCCCATTTAAGAGTATCGGTGCAACTATCTCTAGTTCAAATCCAAACTCATCCTTGACACTTTCAAGATAGGCTGGATTACCTTCTCTGTTCTTGGCAAAAGAGAAGTCATGACCAACTATCAGCTTCCTCATGTTGAGTTTGCCAAGTAGGATTTTTTTCACATAGTCTTCTGCTGAGATACTTGTCATATCTGAGTTAAACTCAATATTGACACATATATCTACACCCATACTCTCGATAATCCTCAGCTTCTCTTCTATAGTGATAATATTCTTCACTGAACCAGGAATAAAGTAGTTGACTGGGTGGTTTGAAAATGTAAACACTACACTCTTTAAACCATTCATCCTTGCATAATCAACAGTTTTTGATATTAGTGTCTGGTGCCCCCTATGGACACCGTCAAAATTTCCTATAGTAATACAGGTCTTATCTGTAATATTTATTTCATCTAACCTACTAAAAACAATCATTCATTCACCTACTATAATTTAAATATTTTTACTAATTAACATTATAAGCTATTTATTTTACTTACTATAATTATAACCTAAATATCTTTTCACTCTTTATCATCAATGCATCATTGTGGTAGCTCAATTTTCCAATACCGATAAATCCATCTCTGTCATATACCCTTACATCTAGTTCAAAGTTTTCTTTATCTGCTTGTTTAGCTTCGATGTTTGTTTTTGCCCCAGTACTAGTGTCTATGTACTTCTTGTAGTCTCCATCTATAAACCTACGTTCTTCAATCATACCACCATTAGAATAGTACTTAGAGGCATTGTCTTTTATTTTTAAAAATGGAAAATCTGCCAACACATCTTCAACACTATACGAATGGTCAATCAGACTTCCTTCATCCCTAAACTTCTCCAATTCTTCTAGACTAATCGAATCATCTAAGGTAAATATGCCGCTTCTCGTCCTTGTTAATCCAGACATATGACCACCTACACCTAGTATTTGGCCTACATCATGGCATACACTCCTTACATAAGTACCCTTGGAGCAGTCTATTTCAAACAATATTTTAGGAATATCTAATGACTTTATATCTATCTTTTTGATCTTTATAGGTCTTGGTTTCAGGACTATCTCATCTGCCCTTCCACGTCTTACGAGATCACACATCTTCTTACCCTTGACCTTTAGGGCAGAATACTTAGGTGGGTATTGGTCAATATCCCCAACCTGACTCATAAGAGCATCTACTACCTGCTCGTCAGTTAGGTCAGATATGTCTTTTTCAAAGATCACTTCTCCAGAAGAATCATAGGTGTCAGTCTCAACACCTAATGTAAGCTCACACTCATAGGCCTTGTCCTTGTTCAAAATCAAGTCACATACCTTTGTTGCCCTTCCCACACATATTGGCAATACACCAACAGCATCTGGATCAAGGGTACCCGTATGACCCACTTTTTTAGTACCAAGTATTTTTCTCACCTTGTAGACAACATCATGAGATGTCATACCAGGTGGTTTCTTTATATTAAAAATCCTATCCATTATATCCTCACTTTTAATTATATATTTATTACTCTATGTATATGTATCTATAT
>OGTN01000042.1_pt1 | contig 83718 bp, 76 predicted proteins | sample 1574591 | NCBI WGS metagenome assembly OGTN01 (sample SAMN03295830, study PRJEB24534) | human gut metagenome | isolation source: fecal sample 5 from infant 4 | host: Homo sapiens | place: USA: Pittsburgh, PA | collected 2014-07
ACTTGCTTTTAATTATGAATTTAGAAATAATTTAAATGAAGACAACATTGAAGATGTGACAGAAAATTTTTTAGACAAACTATCAAAGGCGAAAAACAACAAAGAATTTTTAGAAAAATAATTATCTTTCTTGCTTCAAATGTTGATTTATAGCCTTATATATTGTATAATAATTAAGGTAATAAATATATTTGTACTACAATGAAAATTGTGTTATAATATTAAAATTGAGTTATAAAAAAGTTTAAGGGGGCTAAACAATGAAAAAAGGAATTCATCCAGATTATAAAGAAGCTACAGTAACTTGTGCTTGTGGCAATACTTTTAAAACAGGATCTGTTAAAGAAGATTTAAAAGTTGAAATTTGTTCAGCTTGTCATCCTTTCTTTACAGGAAAGCAAAAACTCTCTGATCATGGCGGAAGAATTGAAAAATTCAATAGCAGATACAAGAGAAATAAATGACAATGAGGTTAGCCTAGCTAACCTTTTTTATTACTTAAATTTATGAAGATAAAAGAAGCCCTAATAGAGGGAAGAGATTTTTTAAAAAACTTAGAATATACAGATCCTATTTATGAAACCAGAAAAATTTTAGGAGAAATTTTAGAGAGAGACTTATCTTATTTAGTTTCTCACGACAATGAAGAGTTACCTGCTTCAGTTGAAAGAAAATATTTTGATATTTTAAAAATGAGGCAAGAGGGTCTACCTCTACAGTATATTTTGGGAAGAGAAGATTTTTACGGAAGAACTTTTACTGTATTAGAGGGTGTTTTAATACCAAGACAGGATACAGAAATTTCTGTAGAAGTAATTTTAAAAATTCTAAAAAATAACAATATTAAGAATCTTCTTGAAATTGGATGTGGAAGCGGAATTGTTAGTATTACACTGGACCTTGAGACTAAGGGACAGGTGGATATAACAGCAGTTGATATAAGCCCGCAGGCTATTAAAAATACAAATATAAATAAAAATAATTTAAATTCAAATATTAAAATTTTAGAGAGCGATTTATTCGATGAAATTAATGAGAAATTTGATTTAATTTATTCAAATCCGCCCTATATTAAATCTCATGAGATAGAAAATCTGCAAGTAGAAGTAAGAGATCATGAACCGAGACTTGCACTAGATGGCGGAAGTGATGGACTTTATTTTTACAGAAAAATCATTAAAGATGCGCCAAATTTTTTAAACAGTCATGGATATTTAGTATTTGAGATAGGATATGACGAGGCTGAAGATATTTCTTCAATAATGAAGGAAAATTTTGACACTAAAATTTATAAGGATCTCAATAGTTTAGATAGAGTAGTAGTGGGACGATTAAAGGTATAGGGGTAAATATGTACGAAAAACTTTCGGTTTTTGAAGATAGATTAGTAGAGCTCGAAAAAGATTTGAGCAATGTAGAAATTATTAACGACTCTAAACTTTACCAACAAAAGGCCATTGAACATGCAGAGATTGAGCCAATTGTTGCAAAATATAGAGAATATAAAAACACACTAAAGGCTTTAAATGAAAACAAAGAATTGATAAAAGAAAAATTAGATGATGAATTTAAAGATTTAGTTAGAGAAGAAATTAACGAAGGAACAAAAAAAATTGAAACTTTAGAAAATGATTTAAAGGTTTTATTGATTCCTAAAGATAAAAACGACAGTAAAAATGTTATGGTAGAAATTCGTGCAGGTGCTGGCGGAGATGAAGCAGCACTTTTTGCTGGAGTATTGTACAGACAATATGTTAGGTACGCCGAAAGAAAAGGATTTAAGGTAGAAACTATTTCTTCCAATGAAATTGGAATTGGCGGATTTAAAGAAATTGTCTTTATGATAATAGGTAATGGAGCATACTCAAGACTTAAATACGAATCAGGAGTTCACAGAGTTCAAAGAGTTCCTGAAACAGAAAGTGGCGGTAGAATTCACACTTCCACAGCAACAGTTGCAGTTTTACCAGAAGCTGAAGATGTGGATATTGAAATTGATCCATCTGAAATTAAATTTGATGTCTTCCGTGCATCAGGCAATGGTGGACAATGTGTCAACACAACTGACTCGGCAGTTAGACTTACTCACATTCCAACTGGAATAGTAATTTCTTGCCAAGATGAAAAATCACAACTTAGAAATAAAGAGAAAGCCATGAAGTTACTTAGATCAAAATTATATGATTTAAAACTTCAAGAACAAAATGAAAAAGAATCCATGGAGAGATCTTCACAAATTGGAACTGGAGATAGGTCTGAAAGAATTAGGACCTACAATTATCCGCAAGGAAGAGTAACTGATCACAGAATTAACTTCACATCTCACAGAATTGACGCCATTAACGACGGTGACTTGGATGAAATAATTGATGCTTTGATAACACATGATCAAACTCAAAAAATCGAAAATATTGATTAAAAAACAAAAAATAAATATTAGATTTATTTAGTGCATATATTTGATTTTTCATAAACAATAGTCTATAATATTAATTGTAATTTTATTATTAAATTAATATTATGGGGGTAATATTATGAATCAAATGACAAGTGACAATCTAAGATCCGCATTCGGTGGAGAATCTCAAGCTCGTACTAGATATAATATCTGGGGCAATGTAGCTGAAAAAGATGGCTTCAAAAATGTTAAGAGACTTTTTGATGCAACTGCTGATGCAGAAAAAATTCACGCAACACTTCACTTCAAAGCTTTAAGAGATGTATCTGGAGATTTTGCTGTAACTTCTATGGCAGGATTTGGAATCAACAGCACATCTGATAACCTTGAAGCTGCAAGAAATGGTGAAATATTTGAATCAACTCAAATGTATCCAGCATTTATAGCTGTTGCAGAAATGCAAGGTGAACAAGAAGCAGTTAAGGCTATGAAATTCGCTACAGCTGCAGAAAAAGTTCACGCTGAAAGATATTTAGAAGCAAAAGAAGCAGTTGATGCAGGAAAAGACCTTGATGTTGAAAAAATCTATCTATGTCCTGTATGTGGATATATCACTTTTGAAGAAGAAGATAAATGTCCAATTTGCGGATGTGCAGGAAGCAAATTTGTTGCTTACTAATTTCATTAAGAAAATCTCTCCACATGGAGAGGTTTTACATAAAGGAGTCAGTGTTTTATAAGCTGGCTCTTTTTTATATAAAAATTTTCTACAATAATTTTTCATTCAAAACAATTATCAAGATAGGTCTAAATAAAAATGAATACAATACAAACAAATTATTGATAATTTTAACCGGCTATGTTATACTTTTATGCGGTAAGTAATACACACATTTTTTGATATTAAAGGAGTTGCCAATTTGGTCCCTTTGATAGATGATAAAAATGGAGGAAAAAAAACACGGAGGTGGCTTAAATGTCAGTAATTTCAATGAAAAACTTATTAGAAGCTGGTGTTCACTTTGGACACCAAACTAGAAGATGGAACCCTAAGATGAAGAGATTTATATTTACCGAAAGAAACGGTATTTATATAATCGATCTTCAAAAAACTGTAAAAAAAGTAGAAGAAGCTTATGACTTTGTAAGAGAGATTGCAGCAAACAATGGTGAAATTCTATTTGTTGGTACAAAAAAGCAAGCTCAAGATGCAATAGAAAAAGAAGCTACAAAATGTGGAATGCCATACATTAACCAAAGATGGTTAGGTGGTCTTTTAACTAACTACAAAACTATTAACAAGAGAATCGAAAGACTTTACAAGTTATTCGAAATGGAAGAAAATGGTACTTTTGATGTTCTTCCTAAAAAAGAAGTTGCTCAATTATTACATGAAAGAGAAAAACTTGAAAAATTCCTTGGTGGAATTAAAGAAATGAAGGGAATGCCTCAAGCTTTATTTGTTGTTGACCCTAAAAAAGAAAGAATTGCAGTTAAAGAAGCTCACATTCTAGGAATTCCAGTTATCGGTATCGTTGATACAAATTGTGATCCTGAAGAAGTTGATATTCCAATTCCAGGAAATGATGATGCAATTAGAGCGGTAAAACTTATTACTGAAACTATTGCAAATGCAGTTATCGAAGGAAAACAAGGTAGTCAAATTGAAGATAGCGACAACGATTATGATGAATCCGCTCAAGAAGTTTCTGTAGAAATTGAAGAAGTTGAAGAAACTGTTGAGGAAGAAAAGTCAACTATAGAAGAGTAAAGATATTTCGAGAGTTCTAAAGTAATCCTTTAAAACTCTCTTTTTTTAAAATAAATAAGGAGTGAATTAAAATGGCTATTACAGCAGCATTAGTTAAAGAATTGAGAGAAAAATCTGGAGCAGGCATGATGGACTGCAAGAAGGCTTTAACAGAAACAAATGGTGATATGGACAAGGCAATCGACTTTCTAAGAGAAAAGGGCCTTGCTTCTGTAGCAAAGAAGTCTTCAAGAATTGCATCTGAAGGTCTTGTTGATTCTTACATCCACGGTGGAAGAATTGGAGTTCTTGTTGAAGTTAACTCTGAAACAGATTTCGTTGCTAAAAATGAAGAGTTTAAATCTTTTGTAAGAGATATTGCAATGCAAGTTGCAGCAGTTGCTCCAAAATACGTAAGCCGTGAAGAAGTTCCAGCTGAAGAAGTAGAACATGAAAGAAAAGTTCTTACTGAACAAGCTAGGGGAGAAAATAAACCTGAACACATTATTGAAAAAATGGTTGAAGGCAGACTTGAAAAATTCTATGAAGAAATTTGTCTACTAGATCAAGATTTCATTAAGGATCCAGACAAAAAAATTCAAGATATTTTAAATGATTTAATTGCAAAAATTGGTGAAAACATTAAAATCAGAAGATTTGTTAGATTTGAAGTTGGCGAAGGTCTTGAAAAGAGAGAAGAAGACTTTGCTGAAGAAGTAGCAAAACAAATAGGATAACAAATTGGAGGAGTAAATGCCAAAATATAAGAGAATTGTTTTAAAACTCAGCGGAGAAGCCTTGGCTGGCTCAAATTCCGTTGGCATTGACATTAATTATGTCAATTTAATTGCAAAGCAAGTAAAGAAAATTTATGACTTAGGTGTTGAGATTGGTATTGTTGTAGGTGGCGGAAACTTTTGGAGAGGACGCGATGAAAATAATATTGATCGTGCTACATCTGATTATATGGGTATGTTAGGTACTGTAATGAACGCTTTAGCATTGCAGGACTCTTTTGAAAAATTAGGCGTTATTACTCGTGTGCAAACTGCTATCGATATGAGGCAAGTTGCTGAACCTTATATTAGAAGGCGTGCTATTAGACATTTAGAAAAAGGTCGCGTTGTAATATTTTCAGCTGGAGTTGGAAATCCATATTTTTCAACTGACACTGCGGCTGCACTTAGAGCTGCAGAAATTGATGCTGATGTTATATTACTAGCTAAAAAGGGAACAGATGGCATTTATGATTCTGACCCTAATATTAATGAAAATGCAAAAAAATATGACAATTTAAGTTATAGAGAAATCTTAAATAAAAACTTAAAGATTATGGATGGCACAGCAACAACTCTTTGCATGGACAACAGTATTCCTTTAAGAGTATTTGGAATAGATGAAGAAGATGCAATGTTTAAAGTTGTATGTGGCGAAGATATTGGTACAAGCGTTAAATAGGAGGATATTATGATATCTGATCTAAAAAAGAATACAGAGTCTAGAATGAATAAAACTGTAGGCTCACTTACTGAATCACTTCAGTCTATAAGAGCAGGTCGTGCTAATACTACTTTACTTGACAAAATTCATGTTGATTATTATGGACAAAAAACTCCAATTAATCAAGTTGCTAGTCTTTCTGCTCCAGAGCCAAGACTTCTTACAATTCAACCTTGGGATGCAAATTTAATCCCAGATATTGAAAAGGCAATATTAAAATCTGATTTAGGAATAACTCCTTCCAATGATGGAAAAATTATTAGATTAGCTATTCCTCAACTTACAGAAGAAAGAAGAAGAGATCTTACTAAGCTAGTTGGAAAGTATGCTGAAGAGGCAAAAATTTCTATTAGAAATGTGAGAAGAGATGCTATGGAAGATATTAAAAAAGCTGAAAAAGCTAAAGAAATTTCTGAAGATGATAAAGCTTCCTATGAAGAAGACATTCAAAAATTGACAGATAAATACATTAAAGAAGTTGACAAAGTAGCAGAAAATAAAGAAAAAGAACTTATGGAAATTTAATTTTTAGCCTTAGATTATTCTAAGGCTCTTTTTTTAAGGAGTTTTATGAATTATTACGAAGAATTAGACTTAAATAATATTCCAAAACACGTTGGAATAATAATGGACGGAAATGGAAGATGGGCAAAAAATAGGAATATGCCGAGAACTTTTGGTCATAAAGAAGGTACTAAAAGAGTTATTGAAATTGTTGAAGCAGCTTATAAAATAAATATTAAATCCTTAACCCTCTATGCTTTTTCAACAGAAAATTGGAAGAGACCAGAAGAGGAAATTTCAAAGCTAATGGATTTATTAGCCTTTTACATAAAAAGCCAGTTGGAAAAAATTAAGAAAAATAATGTAAGGATTAAAGTCCTAGGTGACTACAAAGCCTTTCCAGAACCAATTGTCAAACTAATTGAAGATGCGTTGCAGGAAACAAAATCAAATGATAAAATGATATTAAATATTGGGCTAAATTATGGCGGTCAAAGTGAAATAGTTAGAGCTAGTAAAAATATTTGTAAAGACGTAATTGATGGGAAAATTTCCCTTGATGATATTGATACAGAAAGCTTTAAAAATTATTTATATACCACAGGGCAAGATGATCTGGATCTCTTAATTAGACCAAGCGGTGAGCTTAGAGTTTCTAATTTTTTACTTTATCAATTAGCCTATAGTGAATTTTATTTTTCGAATATTTTGTGGCCAGATTTTCATGAAAATGATTTTTACAAAGCTATATATGATTTTCAAAAACGAAATAGAAGGTATGGAGGACTTTAAATTTGACAGATCTACAAAAAAGAGTTACCACTGGTGCAGTTGGTATTTTATTAATAATTCTAATTTTTTATTTAGGACTAAAGTCAATAAAAATTTCTTTTTTTATTATTAGTCTTGAAGCTGTAAGAGAAATGTACAACGCTCTTTACAAAAAAGGCATAAAATTATTTTTGCCAATCTTGTTTTTTGGAGCTCTTATAACTTTTTTATGCTCTTTTTTTGATAAAAACTTAATTTTCTCTCTTGTCTTATTTTTTGTTGTAAACTCATGCCTTTTTGTTCATTTAGATGATTATGAATTGAATAGCTATGCTTATACAACATTTACTTATTTTTATGCAATATTTTTCCTTAATTTGCTTGGAAGTATTGACGATATTTACTTAATCATAGCTGGCTTTATTATTTCTTTTTCAACAGATACCTTTGCCTACTTCGTGGGATCAACTTTTGGAAAGCACAAGTTAATTGAAAGGGTAAGCCCAAATAAATCTATTGAAGGTGCAATTGGGGGAACTTTTTTTGCTCTTGTCATTACAAGTATTTATTTTGTAATGCTCAATAAGAACAATGCAATTTATGATATTAATGCTCTTGTAGTATTTATTATATTTTTATCTTCTATTTCTGGTCAATATGGCGATTTATTTGCGTCTAAGATAAAAAGATACACAGAGATAAAGGACTACGCACAAATTCTTCCTGGACATGGTGGTATTTTGGATAGGTTTGACAGTTTAATTTTTATCAGTCCCTTTATTTATATCTTGTACAACTTTATTTAAGGAGGACAGATGATCACTTTAATTAGTTCTCTAGTAGTTTTTCTATTAGTTGTAATGCTTCATGAATTTGGGCACTTCACAGTGGCAAAACTATCAGGAATAAAAGTCAATGAATTTTCCATAGGCATGGGACCAAAACTTATACAAAAACAAAAGGGCGAGACTTCTTATAGTCTTAGAGCACTACCTATTGGTGGTTATGTTGCCATGGAAGGTGAAGAGGAAAGCTCTCACGACCCCAGATCCTTTAACAATGCTCCAATTTTAAAGAGAATGGGAGTTGTTCTTGCCGGTGCTTTTATGAATTTTATTTTAGCCTTTCTTGCCTTTACCATAATTTTTTCGATTGTTGGCTATGGTTCAAATGAAATTGATATGGTAATTAAGGATTCTCCAGCAGAAATTGCTGGATTAAAAGCTGGAGATAAAATAATAGAAATAGATAAAATTAAAACTAAAGATATTTACGAGATTAATTCTTTAATTAGTGATAAAAAGGATGAAGAAATTAATCTAAAAATTAATAGGAATGGTGAAAACTTAGATATTAATTTAAAGCCAAGATATTCAGAAGAAAATAAAATGTATTTAATTGGCATTACATCTAAGCTCAAACACTCATTTTTTAAATCTATAGAACTTGGCGCCAAGAGGACTGGTGAAATGTCTTTTATGATTTTAAAGAGCTTAAAAATGATATTTGACGGCTCTTTTAAAATGGAATATTTATCTGGACCTGTTGGAGTTGTACAAATGATTGGCTCAGAATCATCTAAGGGCTTTTTAAATTTTCTACAAATTCTGGCTTTAATTTCTGTCAATCTTGGTGTATTTAATCTACTTCCAATTCCAGCTCTTGATGGAGGAAAATTCTTTTTTTTGTTAATTGAGGCTCTTAGAGGCAAGCCTATGAATGAAAAATTTGAACAAGGTCTTACTATAATTGGATTTAGTATTTTATTTAGTTTAATGATTTATGTAACTGTATTTAATGATATTGGAAGGTTGTTTAGTAAATGATAAAGAGAAAAGAGACAAAGAAAATTTATGTTGGCAAGGTTCCAGTTGGAGGAGATTCTTTTATTTCAATCCAATCAATGACTAACACCAATACGAAGGATGTAAAATCTACTGTTTCACAAATAAAAAAATTGGAAGAAGCTGGCTGCGACATTATTAGAGTGGCTGTAAATGATTTAGATGATGCAGCCGCACTTAGAGAGATAAAAAAGGAGATCAAAATTCCAATAATTTCTGACATTCAATTTGATTATAAACTGGCTCTAGCTGCAGCTGAAAATGAAAGTGATGCCATAAGATTAAATCCAGGAAACATTGGCGAATCATGGAAGATAAAAGAAGTAATAGAAGCTTGTAAGTTTTATAACATCCCCATAAGAGTTGGCGTAAATTCTGGTTCTATAAAAGAGGAGTTTTTAGATAAGTTTAAGGGTGTAAATGCATCTTCAATATGTCTTAGTGCCATGGAAGAAGTTGAAATTCTTGAAAAAAATAATTTTTACGATATTGCTGTATCTCTTAAAGCTTCCAGTGTAAACTTGACCATAGAAAGCTATAGAAAATTTTCTGAGATGTCGAATTATCCACTTCATCTTGGTGTCACTGAAGCAGGTACACCAAAGAAGGGCATTGTTAAGTCAGCAATTGGAATAGGGACTCTTTTATCTGAAGGAATTGGCGACACAATAAGAGTTTCTCTAACATCTGATCCCTTAGATGAAGTAATAGCTGGAAAAGATATTTTAAAGGCACTAGACCTCAGAAGGGAAGGAATAGATTTAATTTCTTGTCCAACTTGTGCAAGGACCAAGGTGGACTTAATTGAAATTGTAAAAAATGTTGAAGACAGACTATATGCAATGGATAAGAATTTAAAAGTTGCAATAATGGGCTGTGCAGTAAATGGTCCAGGTGAAGCTAAGGAAGCAGACATTGGAATTGCTTGTGGAAATGGAAATGGACTTATTTTTAAAAAGGGCGAAATCGTAAAAAAAGTTCCTGAAGAAAAACTTTTAAGTGAACTTTTATCAGAAATAGAAAAAATCGGGTGAGAATTTGCTTTTATTAAAAGATATTTTTAAAAAATTAGAAAACACATCTTTAGAAGTTTCAGATGATATTTCCATTGATTCTATTAAGAGAAATAAGAATAGTGGCGAGGTATTTTTTGTAGTAACTTCTAAAGATGATTTAGATTCAAATTTAAAGAAAAAAATTAAAGAGATTTTTTCAAAAAATTTAGAAGAATATAAAATTTATATTGAATTCAAGTCATCTTCTCTCTACAAAAGTAAAGATGATTTAATTTGTGCGGAAATTCTAAAGTACAATCCATCTTCAAAAATTTGGATTGAAGAAATTGAAATTAATAAAGAAAAAAATAAAATTGAAATAGTACTTCCAAGTGAAGAAGCTTATTACACTCTAACAAAAAATGGCTTTGGTCATTATTTGGAAGAGGAACTAAAAGTATTTGGCTCCTATAAAATTGACTTTGACTTTGTAAAAGAAATACTAGAAGATGACAATATTGAGTCCTTTATTTCGCAAATAGACGAAGCAGAAGAAGTGATGTCTGCAAAGCATGAATTGGAAATTAAGACTAAGGCAGAAAATAAAGCAAAGGAAAATAAAGCGAAAAAAGTAAATTCTTATGGGAAAAAAGATATTGATAATACTCAAAGACTTATTGATATAAATGTCAATTCACAAAAGGTAACTGTGGAAGTTGATATCTTTAACATTGATAGTCGAGAAATAAAATCTGGCAACTTTTTAGTTTCCCTATCTGTGACAGACTACACTTCTTCAACCCTTGCCAAAATATTCTTAAAACCAGAAAAGGCTGAAGAATTTTTGGAAAGTTTTAAAAAGGGAGACCATGTTTTAATAACTGGAAATGTAAATTATGATAGTTTTTCAAAATGTGAGACTCTTATGATAAGATACATTGAAAAAAGGGACAAAGTAATTCGCATGGATTACTCCAAGGAAAAGAGAACGGAATTTAGGATTCACTCAAAGATGTCACAAATGTCTGGTGTAACTTCCTTTACTGATTTTGCAAAAAGGGCAAAACTATGGGGTCACGATGCACTAGCTATAGCTGATACAAATGATGTTCAGGGATTTCCAGAAGCAATGGAAGCAGGAGATGCTACTGGTCTTAAAATTTTATATGGCACAGATATAAACTTTGTTGACGACAAAGAAAAAATCGTCACAAATTATGATCCTAATAAAAATTATGAATCCTATGTCGTCTTCGATATAGAAACTACTGGACTATCTTCTAGAAATGATAAAATTACAGAAATTGGTGCAGTAAAAATTGTTGATGGAGAAATTGTAGATCGATTTTCGCAATTAATTAATCCTGAAAGAGAAATTCCACAAGTTGTAGTTGAACTAACTGGCATTAGCAATGCAAAAGTAGAAAATGAACCTACAATTGAAGAAGTCATCCCAAAATTTTATGAATTTTCAAAGGACTCTGTCTTAGTTGCCCATAATGCAAAATTTGATATTTCCTTTATAAGAAGGGAATATGCAAATAATAATTTAGAATTTAAGCACCCAATCTTAGACACCCTAGTCTTGGCAAGAGCTCTTATGACTGACATGAAGAGGTTTAACTTGGGAACTCTATGTAAAAATCTTGGGGTTTCACTTGTTGGAGCTCACAGAGCAGTAAATGATGCTGAAGCTACTGCTGCAATGTTTATAAAATTAATTGAAAGATTTAAAAAAGAAAAAGAATTTAATTTTGACAATTTAAACCAAGAAACTATAAACATAGATTCTAAACGCTTGTTTGAAAGTTCACTCTTATTAATAGCTAAGGATGAAGTTGGGCTAAAAAATTTATACAAACTGATATCTGCATCTCATATGCAATTTTATAATTTTACTGCAAAAGTTCCTCGAAGTCTATTGGATAAATATAGGGAAGGAATTTTAGTGGGCTCAGGCAATGCCAGTTCTCCTCTTTTCGATGCAGTTTACAGAATGTGCCCTGATGAAGAACTAATAGAAATTGCAAAATACTATGACTTCTTGGAGATTCAACCAGCAAGCGATAATATAATGGCAATTGAAGATGGAAAATTCACTATAGAAGACATTAGAGAAATAAATAAAAAAATCTTGTGGCTTGGAGAAAAATTAGAAATTCCAGTTATTGCTGATTCAGACACTTATTACCTTGAAGAGTCAGAGGATATTTTAAGGCGAATTGTTTTAAATGGAAAGCCAGGTAGACCTGACGCAAGAGCTAGCAGAGAGCAAAAATTTTATTTTAAAACTACAGAAGAAATGCTTGATGAATTTTCTTATCTTGGTCAAGAAAAAGCTTATGAAGTTGTAGTTACAAATACAAATAAATTAAAGAATGAGATAAAAGCTATAAAGCCAATTCCAGATGGCAAATATCCACCAGTAATAGAAGGTTCAGATGAAAGTCTAAGAGAAATGACTTATAAGAAGGCTCACGAAATTTATGGTGATAAGCTCCCGGAGATCGTTAAAGAGAGATTAGAGAAAGAATTAAAATCTATAATCTCTAACGGATACTCAGTTCTTTATATAATTGCTCAAAAACTTGTAAAAAAATCAAATGATGACGGATTTTTAGTTGGCTCCAGGGGTTCTGTCGGTTCATCTTTTGTTGCAACAATGTCTGGCATAACAGAAGTAAATCCTCTTCCACCACATTATATCTGTCCAAATTGTAAACACTCAGAGTTTACAAAAGATTTAACCTATGGTTCTGGTGTTGACATGCCCGATAAAGTTTGTCCTGAATGTGGAAGTCCAATGAGAAAAGATGGACACAACATTCCTTTCGAAGTTTTTTTAGGCTTTTATGGAGACAAGGAACCTGATATTGATTTAAACTTTGCAGGAGAATACCAACCACAAGCACATAAATATACAGAAGAATTATTTGGTGAAGGTTATGTATTTAGGGCAGGAACTATTGGAAAAATTGCTGAGAAAACTGCCTATGGCTATGTAAAAAAATATTTTGAAGGCAAAAATATTTCTCCTGTTGAAATAGATAGACTGGCAAAGGAAATCACTGATGGAAAAAGAACTAGTGGACAACATCCAGGCGGCGTTATGATTGTGCCTAAGAGCAAAAGTATATTTGACTTCACCCCAATTCAGTATCCAGCAGATGACGCAACATCAGGAGTAATAACTACTCACTTTGACTACAACTTCATTCATGGAAAGATTTTAAAACTTGATATTCTTGGTCACGATGGTCCTACTATTATTAAAATGCTTGAAGACTTCACTGGACTTGATTCAAATAAAATTAGACTAGACGATGAAAAAACTCTATCCATATTTAATAGTGCAGAAATTTTTAACATGGATGAAGAAATTTTTTCTTGCGAAACAGGAACTCTGGGCATACCAGAATTTGGTACATCTTTTGTAATTTCTATGCTAAAGGAAACAAAGCCAAATAATTTTGCTGACTTAGTAAGAATTTCTGGGCTATCACATGGCACTGATGTATGGATTTCAAATGCTCAAGAGCTTGTAGACTCAGGAAGAGCCGAACTCAAAGATGTTATTGCAACAAGAGAAGACATTATGGTTTATCTAATAAATGCAGGTGCAGAAAATAAAATGGCCTTTGACACCATGGAAAAAGTTAGAAAGGGCAAGGGGCTTACTGAAGAACAAGAAAAGATAATGAAGAATTTAGATTTACCTGAATGGTATATTGATTCTTGTAAAAAAATCAAGTATATGTTCCCTAAGGCACATGCTGTTGCTTATGTAATGCTCTCCTTTAGAATAGCTTACTATAAATTAAATTATCCACTAGCCTTTTATGCAACCTATTTCACTATTAAATTAAATGACTTTAATGGAGAAAATATTATTGAAGGCCCAAGCTTTTTAAAGAATAGAATAAAAATTTTAAGGGAAATTCAAAATCCAACTGCAAAGGACAAGGGAGAAATAAGAGTGTCTGAAGTTGCTCTTGAAATGTATGCAAGAGGCTTTGAATTTTTGCCAGCTGATTTATATAAATCAAAGGCATCAAGGTTTACTATAGAAGATAAAAAGATAAGAATGCCACTAAGGGCCATACCAGGCATTGGAGAAAACTGTGCTAATAGCGTTGAAGAAGAGGCTGTGAAGTCAAAGTTTTTATCCATAGAAGACTTTTCTAGGAGAACTAAGGCTGGCAACTCTGTAATTACAATCTTACAAAAAAATGGAATGTTAATTGATCTTGATGAGACAAATCAAATTTCTCTATTTAATTTTTAAAATTTATAGATTAAATAATTTTTGTTATAAGTTGTAATTCTACTAATTTATGTTATAATTTAATAAGAAAGATATTTTAGTGTAAAGAGTGGGTTAGCCCACTCTTTGTTTTTTAGTAGTGAGGTGTTAAGTGAATAAAAAAGAATTAAGAAAAGAGATTTACCCACTAGCTGAAGAGGTAGCAGAAGAACTTGGCTACGAAATTGTAGACATAGAATTTCAAAATGGATCAAAGCACGATCTTCTTTCGATTTTTATTTATAAAAAAGAAGGAATTGATCTTGATGACTGCACAGAAATGAGTAGAAATTTAGAGAAAAAGTTAGACGATCTTGACATTTTAAAAAATCCTTATTATCTTGAGATTTCTTCGCCAGGACTTGATAGACCTTTAAAAACAAAAGATGACTATAGAAGAAATGTTGGCAAGGAAGTTGACCTTAAACTTTATGCACCAATTGACGGGAAAAAAGAATTTAGTTTTGTTTTAGACAAATATGATGATGAATTTGTGTATTGTAACATTGATGGTGAAGAATTAAAAATTCCCATTAAATCAATTTCATCTATGAAACAAACTATTAAATTTTAATGGAGGAATAAATGAACCAAGAGTTTATAGACGCTTTGAATGAAATCGAAAAAGAAAAAGGGATTTCAAAAGAAATTGTCTTCGAGGCTTTGGAATCAGCTTTAGTTTCTAGTTATAGAAAAAATTATGGTACATCCCAAAATGTTATTGTTAACATGAATAGAGAAACTGGAGAGATTAAACTTTTTGCATCTAAGGATGTTGTTGATGAAGTAGAAGATGATCAACTTCAAATATCCCTTGAAGAGGCTAAAAAAATTAACCCTAGCTATGAGGTTGGAGATGTTTATAATTTAGAAATACATCCGAAAAACTTTGGAAGAATTGCTGCTCAAACAGCTAAACAAGTTGTTATTCAAAGAATAAAAGACGCTGAGAGAGATATTGTTTTTGACGAATACGTTGAAAGAGAAAAGGAAATCATTACAGGAGTAGTTCAAAGAAAGGCCTACAATAATGTATATGTTGATTTAGGAACTACTGAAGCAATTTTGCCTTATAGCGAGCAAATAAGTAATGAAAGATACGAACATGGCGACAGATACAAGATGTTAATTCTATCTGTTGAAAAGTCTACAAAGGGTCCACAAATTGTCCTTTCAAGGTCACACCCTGATTTAATAAAGAGACTCTTTGAATTAGAAGTGCCTGAAGTAAGTGAAGGCATTGTTGAAATTTATTCTATTTCTAGAGAAGCTGGATCAAGGACAAAGATTGCTGTATTTTCAAGAGATCCTGAAGTGGATCCACTAGGGGCTTGTGTTGGATACAAGGGTCAAAGAGTAAATGCAATTGTAGATGAAATACACAATGAAAAAATTGACATTGTTATTTACGAAAAGGAAATGGACAAATTTATTGCAAACTCCCTAAGCCCATCTAAGGTAGAAAAAGTTTTTGTAAATGAAGCTGAAAAATCTGCTTTGGCTATAGTGCCAGATTATCAATTGTCTCTTGCAATAGGTAAAGAGGGACAAAATGTTAGACTTGCAGCAAAGCTAACAGGATGGAAAATTGATATTAAGTCTAAGGAGCAGTTTGAAGCTTATCTTGAAGACAGGGGAATCACTGAAGAAGAATTAGCTGAAGAATTTGAAAGTGCAAAGAAAGAAGTATCTGAAGATCTTGAAGCTGAAGATGATATAACTTTAGAGAATTCTGATGAAGTTAGCAGTGAAGAAGTTTCTCAAGATAATGATTTAGATATTGATGCGAAGGATGATTTAGAAGTAGAATCTTCTAGAGATAATAGTGAAGAATCTGAAGAAGATGAAGAGAAGGAAGATTAAAAAATTCTTAATTTAACGGAGTAAAAAATGACTAAAATTAGGAAAATACCTATGCGTACTTGTATAGGTTGTAGGGAACAAAAACCAAAAAAAGATTTGATCAGAGTAGTTAAAAACAAGGAAGATGAAATCTTTATTGATAAAACGGGAAAGGCAAATGGAAGAGGAGCTTATTTATGTAATGACAAGAGTTGTTTGGAAAAAGCGATAAAGTCAAAGGCCCTAAATAGGGCATTTACGACAGAAATTAGTGAGGAAATATATGAGAAACTAATGAATTCTGTGGATTAAGCTTCTTTTGAGGAGGTGTTCAATTTGTCAAAAATAAGAGTGCACGCGTTGGCAAAGGAAATTGGTATTACAAGTAAAGAATTAATTTTAAAATTAAATGAAATGGAAATACCAGTAAAAAACCATATGTCAACTTTAGAAAGTGCTGATGAAGAAAGAATAAGAAAATTATACAAAAAAAGTTCTTCTAAGAATGAATCTCCTGTAAAGAATGATAATTCTAAAAATAGTAGAGATGTAAAAGCAAAAAGTGAAGTTGCTAAAAATAAAAAAGAAAAGCAAGAAAAACCTAATAGAGTTAAAACTTCTAAAGATAAAAAACCTCAAGAAGATTCTGATAAGAAATTTTTTGATGAAAGAAAAACAGAAAATCATAAACACAATAAAAATCACAACAACAAAAAAGAAGAATCTTTTGAAGATGAGGATTTTAACAACAATAGAAAAAATAGATTTAAAAATAAAAAAGATAATAAAAGGGAAAATAACAACTCCTACAACAGAGATTTAACTAAGAAAAAACCAAAGAAAAAAGTTAAATCAAGACACAAAACAGAGGAAGAAAATAGAGGAGATGATCCTATAACAGTGATTGCACCAATTACAGTTAAAGATTTTGCAGATCAACTTGGAGTATCTGTATCTACAGTAATAACAAAATTAATAGGCCTTGGAGTTATGGCTAATCAAAATCAAAGCATTGATGAAGACACTTGTATTTTATTAGCTGATGAATTAGGTGTTGAAATAGACATTGAAGAGCCAAAGCTAGACGAATCAATTGAAGAAGAATATGGTCTTCTAAAAAAAGATAAAGAAAGAGACCTAAAGACTAGACCACCTGTAGTTACAGTAATGGGCCACGTTGACCACGGCAAGACTTCTCTTCTTGATTCAATCAAGAAGACTCATGTAACACAATCAGAAGCTGGTGGGATTACTCAACATATAGGAGCTTACACAGTTAATTTAGCTGGAAAGAAAATTACTTTCTTAGATACTCCTGGTCACGAAGCCTTTACTTCTATGAGACTTAGAGGAGCTCAAACGACAGATATTGCTGTACTTGTTGTAGCCGCAGATGATGGTGTAATGCCACAAACAATTGAAGCAATTTCTCACGCAAGATCTGCTGAAGTGCCTATTATTGTTGCTATAACAAAGATTGATAAGCCAGAAGCTAACCCTGAAAGGGTAAAGCAAGAGCTTATGAATGAAAACTTGCTAGCTGAAGAGTGGGGAGGAGACACAATTGTTGTAGGTGTTTCTTCAAAAACTGGAGAAGGCATCGATGAACTTCTTGAAATGATTCTTTTAGTCGCTGAAATGAGAGAGCTTAAGGCAAATCCTAATAGACGAGCTATTGGAACTATTATCGAAGCAAACCTTGACAAGGCAAAGGGTCCTATGGCAACTATTCTCATTAAGAATGGTACTTTAAGATTTGGTGATTCAATAGTTTCTGGAGTATGTTCAGGAAGAATTAGGGCTATGCAAGACGATAAGGGCAAGCAAGTTAAAAAGGCTGGTCCATCAATGCCAGTTGTAGTTCTTGGTCTTAACGAAGTTCCTAACGCAGGCGATACAATTTATGCAGTTAATGATGACAAAACTGCAAAGGCCATTGCTGATAAAAATGCAGAAATCACTAGAGAAAAAAGACTTAGCCAAACTACAAAGATTAGTCTCGACAATTTATTTGAAAAAATTTCCGAAGAAGATGTAAAGGAATTAAACATAGTTGTAAAAGCTGATGTTAAGGGTTCTGTTGAAGCTTTAAATCAATCACTTCTAAAACTGTCTACTGATGAAGTTAAAATCTCAATAATTCACTCTGGAGTTGGCGGAATTAATGAATCTGACGTAACCCTTGCTTCTGCATCTAATGCAATAGTAATTGGATTTAATGTTAGACCAAATATTAATGCAATTGAACTTGCTAAGGCTGAAGATGTTGAAATTAGAACTTACAGAGTAATTTATGAAATCATAAATGATATTGAACAAGCTGCTAAGGGTATGTTAGATCCAGATATTGTTGAAGAAATTCTTGGTAGATGTGAAATCAGACAAACCTTTAAACTTCCTAATAATCAAATGGTTGCAGGAGTATATGTTTTAAATGGTAAAATCTTAAGAAATTCTAAAGTAAAAGTTCTTAGAGACGATGTCGTAATTCATGAAGGAGACATAGCTTCACTAAAGAGATTTAAAGACGATACAAAGGAACTTGCCACTGGTTTTGAAGGCGGACTTGTTATAGATGGTTTTAACGACATCAAAGAAGGAGACCTTCTTGAGTCCTATATACTAAAGGAAGTTAAGAGAGCATAATGAACAATAAGAGAATTAATAGAATATCTGAAGAAGTAAAAAGAACAATTTCAAATATTGTCCAAAATGAGCTAAAAGATCCTAGAATTCCATCCATTACGAGCATTTCTCATGTTGAAGTTACTAATGACTTATCCTTTGCCAAGGTTTATGTGTCTGTGCTTGGAAATGACTTTGACAGAGATGAAGCCGTGGAAGGATTAAATTCTGCAAAGGGATATATAAAAAAGGAATTGTCTAAAAGAGTTAAACTTAGAGCAATGCCTGAACTTATCTTTATAAAAGACGATTCCATAGAGAGAGCTCTTGAACTTGACAAATTAATTGATGAGGTAAATCGTGGAAATGAGTAATCTAGTGGAACTTTCCTCTGAATTAAAAAAACTAATTGACGAAAGTGAAATTATTGCAGTTGCATCTCACTTAAATCCAGATGGAGATAATTTAGGTTCAGTTACAGCTATGGTGGGCATACTAAATAAACTTGGCAAAAATGTTGTTTTTGTTTTAGATGATAAGATTCCACAATCCTTTAAATTTTTGCCAAATTTATCCTTTGCTAAGGCTCCTGATAAAATAAATAATAATTTTGATTTATTTATTGCTCTAGACGCATCTGATGAAAATAGAATGGGCGATAATATAAAAAAAATCTTTGAAGCATCAAAGAAAACTGTAAATATTGACCATCATTTTAGCAACACCAATTACGCTGATTTAAATATTGTTGACTCAAAATCTCCAGCGACTTGTGAAGTCCTTGCAAGAATTTTTGAAACTTTGAGTTTAGAACTCAATAAAGAAATCGCAACGTCATTATTCACTGGACTTTCCACTGACACAGGTTCCTTTAAATATAGCTCTGTATCCTCAGATACTTTTTTAACTGCATCAAATTTATTTAAATATGATATTGATATTGATGAAGTTACAGTAAATGTTTATCAAAGCAGGTCTAGAGAAAAGACAGATCTATTAATTAGAGCCATGAATTCAATAGAGTATTTTCATGACAATAAAATTGCTGTAGTATTAGTCACTAAAGAAGACATGGAAAAATCAAAGGCAGAAAAATCTGATGCCGATGGCATAGTTGAATTTGTAAGAGATATTGACACAGTGGAGCTTGCGGTATTACTAAAGGAAAAAGACGACTGTATAAGACTTTCTCTTAGATCAAAGTCAGATATTGATTGCACAAAAGTTGCATCAAAATTTAATGGCGGAGGTCATGTAAGAGCTTCTGGTGGCACAATAAATCATACTGATTTAAATAAGGCTAAAGAAGATGTGGTAAAAGTAGCTGAAGAACAACTATGATGGACGGACTTTTAATTTTTGACAAAGAAAAGGGAATTACTTCTCACGATTTAGTTTATAAAGTTAGAAAAAAATTGGGAATAAAAAAAGTAGGTCACACAGGCACACTTGATCCAATGGCTACAGGTGTGCTTGTGATTTCCATAGGCAAGGGCACAAAGACAAGTGATTATATTTTATCAAGTGACAAAGTATATGAAGCAAAAGTAAGACTTGGAATTTTGACCGACACCTATGACATAACTGGAAAAATTTTGGAGGAAGAAGATGTAATTTTTACTGAAGAAGAAATTAAAGATGCTTTAATTAAATTCACTGGTAAAATCTCTCAGAAACCTCCAATTTATTCTGCCCTAAAAGTCAAGGGAAAAAAACTTTATGAATATGCAAGAGAAGGTAAAGACGTTGAAATCAAAAAAAGAGAAGTAGAGGTTTATGAAAATGATCTCTTAGACTTTAATGGAAAAGATGAATTTACTATTTTAGTCCAGGTGTCAAAGGGCACATATATTAGATCTCTTGCCTATGATATAGGGAAATCTTTAGGAACATATGGTGCATTAACTGAGCTTAGACGAATTAGGACTGGGTCTTTTAAAATTGAAGACGCCATAAAAGTTTCTGATTTTGAAAAATTAAGCCTAGATGAAATAAAAGAAAAAATTTTACCTATGGATTTAGCGCTAATGAATTTTAAGAGAATTGATATTCCAAAAAGTTTTTGTGAAAAATTCATTAATGGACAATTTTATAAATTAAAGGAAAATTTTTCTGATGAAAATTATAGAGTTTATTCAGATGATAAATTTTTGGGTATTGGAGAAATAAGGAAAAAAGATGGAGAATTTTTTCTCAAGATGAAGAAGAATTTAATAGGTGATTTATGAAAATAATTGAAATTGACTTAAATTATGAGGCAGAGGAAGAATCAGTTATAGCCCTTGGCAATTTTGACGGCGTCCACAGGGGTCATATTGAATTAATAAGTAAGGCTATTGAAAATGCAAAAAAATTAAATATTAAGTCAAGTCTTTTGCTTTTTAACGAGCACACAGATAATCTTGTAAAAGTTGGGAAAAAAGATATTATAACAACTAATAAGACAAAATTTGAAATTTTAGAAAATTTAGGCGTAGATATAATTTACCTGATTAATTTTACGAGAGAGTTTATGTCCTACAGTCCAATTAAGTTTTTAGATGATTTTTTAGCAAAAAATTTAAAAATAAAGGGAGTAGTAGTGGGTTATGATTACACCTACGGATATAAAAAATCTGGTGATGTAAAGTTTTTAAAGGAAAATAAAAATTTATTTGAATCTGTTGAAGTAATTGAGCAAATTTCTTATAATGACGAAAAAATTTCTTCTTCATTAATTAGAAATTTAATTGAAGATGGAAATATAAAAGATGCGAATTTTTTGTTGTCAAGACCCTATAAACTCATTGGAAAAATTATTCACGCCAAGGGTTTGGGAAAGAAAATGGGCTATCCAACAGCTAACCTTGAACTAATTGATAATTTTGTTATTCCAAAATTTGGAGTCTATGACACAGATATTATAATTAAGGGCAAAAAATATAGGGCATCTACTAATATTGGGACTAATCCAACAGTTGAACATGATGGCATAAAAATTGAGGCACACATCTTGGACTTTAATGAAGATATATATGGAGAGATTGTAGAGCTTGAACTTTTAGATTTTGTTAGACCTGAATTAAAGTTTAATAGTATAGAAGAATTATTTGGCCAAATTGCAAAAGATGTTTTAGTTACAAGAAATAGATAACTTTACATTTATGACATTTCGTGGTAATATATAAAAGGTTAAATAGCTATTCACAGTTGGTCGCTCCTCGACGCCTACTTTGATTAGCTGAATTAAAAATTTAGGAGGAAAATATGTTAGAACCAAATATTAAAAAAATTATTATTGACGAATTTAAAACTCACGAAGGTGACACAGGTTCACCAGAAGTACAAATTGCAATTCTTACTAGAAGAATTAACGATTTAAACGAACACTTGAGAGTTCACAAGAAAGACCACCACTCAAGAAGGGGACTTCTTAAAATGGTAGGTAAGAGAAGAAACTTATTAAGATATTTAAAAAATACTGATATAGAAAGATATCGTACACTTATTAAAAAACTACAAATAAGAGGATAATAGGAGCGGTAATTCCGCTCTTTCTTATTAAAAGGAGGAAATAATGGAAAAAACTTATACTATGGATCTCGCAGGTTCCCAGTTAAAAGTTACAATTGGAAAAGTTGCAGAACAAGCTAATGGTGCTTGTTTAGTACAATATGGAGATACTGTTGTCTTAGTGACAGCAACAGCTTCATCTAAACCAAGAGAGGGAATCGACTTTTTTCCTCTAAGTGTTGATTACGAAGAAAAGATGTATGCCGTTGGAAAAATTCCTGGTGGATTTATTAAAAGAGAAGGAAGACCAAGCGAAAAGGCTACACTTTCTGCTAGATTAATTGACAGACCTCTTAGACCTCTTTTCCCTGAAGGATATAGAAATGATGTGCAAATTGTTGCAACTGTATTATGCGTTGACCAAGATCATTCACCAGAAATTGTTGCCATGATTGGTTCTTCTATTGCTCTTTCTATTTCTGACATTCCTTTTGATGGACCTACTGGTTCTGTTGAAGTTGGATTTATTGATGGAAAATATATCATAAACCCTAATGAAGAAGAGAGAAATAAATCTAGAATTAACTTATCACTTGCTGGAACTGAATCTGCCATTATGATGGTTGAAGCAGGAGCACAAGAAGTAAGTGAAGCGGAAATGCTTGAAGCAATTTTACAAGGACATGAAGTTATCAAAGAAATTTGCAAATTTGTCAATGAAATAACTTCAGAAGTTGGAAAAGAAAAAGCAGCCTATGAAGTATTTAAAGCTGACGAAGAAATTGTTTCTAAAGTTAAGGAATATGGCAAAGACTTATTAGTTGATGCAATTAGACAAAAGGATAAAATTGTAAGAGTTGAAAAAACTGAAGCAGCAAAAGAAGACATTAGAGAACATTTTAAAGAACTAATGGAAGAAAATGCAAAAGATGTAGAAGCTGCCTTAGAAGAAATAGAAGTAACTGAAGTTAGACGCGGTATTCTTGAAGATGAAAGAAGACCTGATGATAGAAAGCTTACAGAAATCAGACCTCTTTCTTCTGAAGTAGGAGTCCTTCCAAGAACTCATGGTTCTGGACTATTCACTAGAGGTCAAACTCAAGTACTTTCTATTGCAACTCTTGGTGCAATTTCAGAAGAACAAGTAATTGATGGGCTTGGAGATGACAAGCCAAAGAGATATATTCACCATTACAATTTCCCAGGATTTTGTGTAGGAGATACTAAACCATCAAGATCACCAGGAAGACGTGAAATTGGTCATGGTGCTTTAGCTGAAAGAGCACTTCTTCCAGTAATACCTAATAGTGAAACTTTCCCATACACAATAAGAGTTGTATCTGAAGTATTATCCTCTAATGGATCATCATCTCAAGCATCTATTTGTGGATCTACACTTGCATTAATGGATGCAGGTGTGCCAATTAAGGCACCAGTAGCTGGTATTGCTATGGGTCTTATTGAAGAAAAGGGTGTTATAAAAATTTTAACTGACATTCAAGGACTTGAAGATCACTTTGGAGATATGGACTTTAAAGTAGCTGGTACTAGAGAAGGTATCACTGCTATTCAAATGGATATTAAAGTTGAAGGAATTAAAAAAGAAATCCTTGAAGTTGCCCTTGAAAGAGCAAAGGTTGCGAGATTTGAAATTTTAGATCACCTAGCAACTACTATTGAAAAGCCAAGAGCTGAACTTTCTAAGTACGCTCCAATAATCCACATGATTTCTATTGACCCTGAAAGAATTGGCGAAGTAATTGGTGCTGGTGGAAAGATAATTAATAAAATTATTGAACAAACTGGCGTTAAAATCGATATTGATGATGACGGAAGAATTTCTATTCTTTCAGAAAGTGATGAAAGAGCTAAGGAAGCAATTGCTATAATAGAAGACATAGTAAAAGAAATTGAAGTCGGAGAAGTTTACACTGGTAAAGTAAAGAAAATTGTTAAGTTTGGTGCCTTTGTTGAACTTAAAAAGGGAACTGAAGGACTTCTTCACATTTCAGAAATTGCTCACGAAAGAACAAATAGTGTTGATGATGTTCTAAAAGTTGGCGATACAGTAGAAGTTAAAGTTATTGATATTTCTGATGATACTGGTAAAATTTCACTTTCAAGAAAAGCTCTTTTAAAGAGAGAAGATAATAAGAAAGAACAAGATAAGTAAATAAAATTTTAGTCGCATTAAGATTTATTTTAATGCGATTTTTTAAAGGGGAATTTATGAAATTAAAAATTATTAACAAAAGCAAGCATCCACTTCCTAAATATGAAACAGAAGGCTCCTCAGGAATGGATCTTAGGGCTAATCTTGATGAAGATTTAGTTTTAAAATCACTTGATAGGGTTTTAGTTCCAACTGGATTATTTTTAGAATTTGACAAGGGATACGAGGCGCAAGTTAGAGCCAGATCTGGTCTTGCATTAAAAAAAGGTCTAGGTCTACCTAATGGAATAGGAACAATTGATTCTGATTACAGGGGAGAGTTAAAGGTAATTCTTATAAATATGAGCAAGGATGAAGTTGTCATTAAAGATGGAGAAAGAATTGCACAAATTGTTTTTATGAAAATAGAAACTCCAGAAATTGTTGAAGTTGAAGAGATAAGTGAAACTGAAAGAAGCGATGGAGGCTTTGGTCACACTGGTCTTTAAGACAACAAATTGTTATAATATTATTGAGGTGCTATCTCTTGATAAAAAATAAAAAAAACAATAAAAAAAATTCAAATAAAAAAAATGTTAGCAAAAGAAGAAGGACAAGTTCTGAAACATCTTCTGGCAAAGAAATAATGGGTCTATTTTTAATTGTAATAGGCATAGTATTTTTTATTTCTCTATACAGTCAGAGAATGGGAATAATTGGCACATTAATTTATAAATTATTTTCTATTATTTCAGGCTCAGGTAACTTTATAATTCCACTTCTACTTATTTTTTGGGGAATTCTATATAACATTCAAGCTACGAAATTCCATATGAGAAGATATATAATCTGCTCTCTTGTAATATTTTTCTGCATTTTAGTATTTCTCGATGGTTCTAAGGAAATGGACATGACTTTAATCGAAAGAATAATTAAGTCAACAGAGTATATGGACATTACAAGAAGTGGCGGTATAATTGGCGCCATCTTTGGATTTTTCTCTTATAAACTTTTAGGATCTCTTGGAACTTATTTAGTTCTTGGACTAATAATTGTGGCATCAATTTATTTCATGCTAAAAGTTAACATCGACCAAATAATCATGTTTACTGAAGATCTTGGCGAATATTTTGAAGACAAAAAGAAAGCCCATGAAGTAAAGAAAGCTGAAAAAAAATTAAAGCAAGATGAAAAAGAAAAGAAGAAAATTGAAAGAGAAAATCTAAAGAAAGAAAAATTAGAGTTAAAAAAAGCTAAAGAAGAAAAAATAGTCGAAGGTGAAGACTTTGGAGAAAATTTAGTTATAAAAGATTATTCTGACGATAATAATTTGGAAAAGATTGAAGAAGAAAAGTCTAAGGATATTGATCTTATTGACAAGAAGGATAAGTCAGTAGATAAGAATATTGAAGATATTGAAATAGACGACGAAGAAGTCCTTGATACAATAAAAGATGATATTGAAAATAAAAATAAAGAAGAATACTCTTACACTTATCCAGATACAGCTCTTTTAGATAGACTCAAATCAAAGGGCGGATTTTCCAAAGATGAAGTGATGGAAAAGGGAAGAATCATAGAAAATACTATGCGGAACTTTGGAATTGAGTCTAAAGTTGTTGCCATAAATCGTGGACCTGTCATTACATCCTATGAGTTAAAACCAGCACCCGGCATAAAACTATCTAGAATTGTTGGACTTAGTGACAATATTGCCATGGCTCTTGCCAGTTCCGATCTTCGTATAGAAGCTCCAATACCTGGCAAAACTGTTGTGGGTATTGAAGTTCCAAACAACGAAAAGGATGCAGTTGGACTTAAAGAGTTAATTGATTCCAATGAATTTAAAACTATTAAGTCTGATTTACCATTAGCTCTTGGAAAAGATGTTGAAGGAAATATTTTAATTTCTGGTATGGAAGATATGCCGCATTTACTAATAGCAGGAGCGACAGGCTCTGGTAAATCAGTTTGTATTAATTCTATAATTACTAGCGTGATTTATAAATCATCACCAAAGGATGTAAAGTTGATGCTAATTGACCCTAAGGTAGTTGAGCTTAGCGTCTATAATGGCATTCCACATCTTTTAATTGATGTAGTAACAAATCCTAAGAAGGCAGCTTTTGCACTTAACTGGGCTGTTGATGAAATGGAAAAAAGATACCTTGCCTTTGCAGAAAATCATGTTAGAGATCTTAAAGGCTACAACAAGAAGATGATTGAAGAGGGAAGAGAAGATGAAAAACTTCCTAAGATTTTAATTATTGTTGACGAACTTGCAGACCTTATGATGGTTGCATCAAAGGAAATAGAAGAATATATAGCAAGGCTTGCACAAAAGGCAAGAGCTGCTGGAATGCACTTAATCCTAGCAACGCAAAGGCCTTCTGTTGATGTTATTACAGGAACTATTAAGGCTAACATACCTTCAAGAATTGCTTTCGCTGTAGCCTCTTCTGTGGACTCAAGGACTATTCTTGACATGGGTGGTGCAGAAAAACTTCTTGGCAAGGGCGACATGTTATTCTATCCAAGTAAATATCCAAAACCAAAAAGGATACAGGGTGCACTAATTAGTGACAGCGAAGTGGAAAGAGTAGTTGACTTTGTAAAAAATAATAATGAAATAAAAACTAACCTTGAATCAAAAATAGAAAAGGCAATAGAAGACAAGAAAATTAAAGTTGATGATGAAAAGGATCCACTTTTTAAAGAGGCAGTTGAACTAGTAGTTAATGATGAACAAGCTTCTATTTCTTATATTCAAAGAAAATTAAAGGTTGGCTATTCAAGAGCTGGAAGAATAGTAGATCAAATGGAAGAAATGGGCATCATTGGACCTCATGAAGGTTCCAAGCCTAGAAAACTTTTAAAAACCAAGGAAGAAATAGATATAATTTTAGGTGATGAAGATGAATAATGTGCATATAGTTACCTTGGGTTGCTCAAAAAATGAAGTCGACTCATCTATGATGTACTCACTTTTAAATAAAGATAGATATAGGATGGTAGATGATGCAAGTGATGCAGATATTTTAATTGTAAACACTTGTGGATTTATCGATGCAGCCAAGGAAGAGTCAATTGACACAATTTTAGAGTCAGTTGAATATAAGAATGAGGGAAGATGTAAAAAAGTTCTTCTATCAGGTTGCCTTGCCCAAAGATATCCTGAGGAACTTTTAAAGGAAATTCCTGAAATTGATGGAATCATCGGCACAGGAAATATAAATTATATAAACGAGCTCTTAGACAGAAGTATGTCTGGAGATTTATTTGTAAAAACTGACAATTTAAATTCAGCTTATATTGAGGGAATAAAAAAAGAAGATGTTAAGACCACTGAATTTGTAAAAATCTCAGAAGGTTGTAATAATAACTGTTCTTACTGTATTATTCCTTCACTTAGAGGTAAAAATAGATCAAGAAAAATTGAAGATATATATTCTGAAGTCCAATACCTAGTAAGTAAAGGCGCAAGGGAAATTATTTTAATCGCACAAAATACTACTGATTATGGAATTGATTTGTACTCAAAATATTCTTTGGCTAAATTAATTAAAGAAATTTCAAAAATAGAAGGTTTAAAGTGGATTCGCGTTTTATATTTATATCCTGACCATTTTACTGATGAACTAATAGAAGAATTTAGAACTAATGAAAAATTAGTGAAATATGTTGATATGCCTCTTCAACACATTTCTGACAATGTTTTAAAGAGTATGAACAGAAAAACCAGCAAGGACCATATTTTAAAGACTCTAAAGAATTTACGAGCATCTATTCCAGAAATTGTAATTAGAACAACCTTTATTGTTGGTTTTCCTGGAGAAAGTCAAGAAGACTTTAAAGAACTTGTAGACTTTATAGAAGAAATTAAATTCGACAAGCTTGGAGTTTTTGAATATTCCAGAGAAGAGGGAACGAAGGCGGATCTTTTAGATAATCAAATTCCTGATGAAGTTAAAAAGAGACGGAAAGATGAAATTATGGAAATACAAAACGATATTTCTAATGAAATCCTTTCAAAAAATTTAGATAAATCTTTAGAAGTCTTAATAGAAGAAAAGATTGACGAAAATAATTATGTAGGAAGAACATATATGGATGCTCCAGAAATTGATGGAGTTATCTATGTTGAGTCTAATAGGAATTTAGAAATAGGAGATTTTGTTAAGGTTAAAGTTATTGATACTTTAGATTATGATTTAGTAGGTGAAGCTATATGAATACTCCAAATAAATTGACTCTCATGAGAACTTTAATGGTTCCAATCTTTGTCTTATGCATGTATTTAGATTTTAATAATTCGAGAATAGTTGCAACACTTATTTTTGCCATTGCTTCTTTTACAGACTTTTTAGATGGTTATCTTGCAAGAAAGGACAATTTAGTTACTAATTTTGGAAAATTTGCTGATCCCCTTGCCGATAAAATTTTAGTATGCTCAGCTATGATTATGTTAGTAAGCACTGGTGAAATGCCAGCCTGGGCTGTAATTATTATCATATCAAGAGAATTTACTATTACTGGATTTAGAATTATTGCGGCTTCTGAAAATATTACAATAGCAGCAAGTCCTCTTGGTAAATTTAAGACTGTTACACAGTTAATATCAAATATTTTACTGTTAACTGGAATAGAAAAATTTAGACCTATTGGCATGGCAATATTTTATTTAGCTGTTGTGTTTACTGTAATTTCAGGTGCAGATTATTTAATAAAAAATAAAAAAGTTCTTGATTTAGAAAACATTTAAGGAGATTTATGAAAGCGAGCATTTTGACAGTTGGAAAAGAAATTTTAATCGGCTCAATTACTAATACAAATTCAAAATACATTTCTGAAAAGTTAACTGACATGGGAATAGATGTAACTAGGCATGTTTCTGTAGATGATGACTTAGATGAAATAGTCAAGGAATTAGAATACTCTACAAAATCATCTGATTTAATCATAATAAGTGGTGGGCTTGGACCCACTAATGACGACATAACTAGAGATGCTGTGGCTAAGTTTTTAAATAGAAAAATTTATCTTGACCAAGCTGAAAAGGAAAAGATGATTGATAGATTTACAAGACTTGGCAGAACCATGACTCCAAATAATTTAAAGCAGGTTATGTTAATAGAAGGCTCAGAAAAGATTGAAAACAAGTGGGGAGTAGCCCTTGGTGAGTCAATTGAATTTAAAGGAAAGAGAATAATTCTTCTTCCAGGACCTCCAAATGAAATGGAGCCAATGCTGGACTATTATTTTGCCAATAAATCCTTTACTGAGGAAAATATAATGGTAAAATCCATAGACATTATAGGTCTTGGAGAATCAATTATAGAAGATAGAATTAGAAAGATGTCCTTTGACGATGATTCTGTGAGTATAAATACTTTTGCTCATGGAACTTATACTGAAGTTAAAATTATTGGTAAGAACACTAAAAAAGATGAATTGCAATTTTCTATTGAAAAAGTTGTAAAGTCTCTATATGCTGAATTTGACACTCATGTCTATTCTGAAAATAATGATGATGTGGCAGGAGAAATTGTGAGAATTTTGAAAAATAATAATTTAAAAATTTCCTTTGCCGAATCCATAACTGGTGGAATGCTTAGCTCTGCAATTACAGATATTTGTGGAGCATCAAAGGTTATGGAAACTTCCTTTGTCACATATTCCAATGATTCAAAAAATAAAAATTTAAAGGTTTCAAAGAATACTTTAAATGATTTTGGAGCCATTAGCGAGAATACAGCTTTTGAAATGGCGAAGGGCGTTAAGGAAAGATCCAATGCTAATATTGGAGTTTCTACAACTGGAGAAGCTGGACCTAATTCATCTGAAACTGAAGTGGGAAATGTCTTCACTTGCATTTATTTTTCAGATGACAATTATTATACTAAGCACTATTTCTTTAGCGGAGATAGAAATAAAATAAGAAGAAGCACTGTCAACAGAGTATTATCTCAAATACTTTTTGTACTTAGAAAAAATTTTAAGGAGTAATTATGAAAGATAGTAATTTAAGCAAAGAAAAACAAGAAGCCCTTCACAATGTTTTGTCAAAAATTGAAAAGCAATATGGTGAAGGATCAGTAATGGTTTTAGGAGACGATGTTAAGCTTGATATTGATTCAATTCCTACAGGCTCACTTGCACTAGATATTGCTCTTGGAATTGGTGGAATACCTAAGGGTAGAATTATTGAAATTTATGGACCAGAATCTTCAGGAAAGACTACATTAGCTCTTCATATGTTAGCAGAAGCTCAAAAAATGGGTGGAACTGGTGCTTTTGTAGACGCAGAACACGCTCTTGACCCAGGATATGCAAAAAATCTTGGAGTTGACATAGAAAACTTGATTATTTCTCAACCGGACACTGGCGAACAAGCTCTTGAAATAACAGAGGCTTTAGTTAGATCTAATGCTGTAGATTTAATTATAATTGACTCAGTAGCAGCACTTGTTCCAAAGGCAGAAATCGATGGGGAAATGGGTGCAGCTCAAATTGGTCTTCAAGCAAGACTTATGTCACAAGCTCTTAGAAAACTTACTGGTGCTATAAATAAATCAAAGTGTACAGTTGTTTTCATAAATCAACTTAGAGAAAAAGTTGGAATTATGTTTGGAAATCCTGAAACAACTACTGGAGGAAGAGCTCTTAAATTTTATTCTTCAGTAAGGCTTGACATTAGAAGGACAGAAATCATAAAAAAGGGCGATGAAATGATAGGCAACAGAGTTAGAGTTAAAGTTGTTAAAAACAAAATTGCTCCACCTTTTAAACAAGCTGAATTTGACATTATGTATGGAAAGGGTATTTCTAGCGTTGGTAATATTCTCGATGTAGCTTCTGAAGCAGATATTGTAAAAAAAGCTGGTGCTTGGTATTCTTATGGTGAAGAAAGGCTTGGTCAAGGAAGGGAAAATGCAAAAGAATTTTTAGAAGGAAATCCTGAACTTTTAAAGGAAATTGAACATAAAGTTAGACTTCATTATAATTTAATCCCAGAAGATGAAATCGAAGCTGAAAATACAGATGCAAAATCAGAAAAATTTTTAGAAGATAAATAGGTTGTGATTTTTTGAAATTACTCTATTTAACAGACACTCACATAAGAGGCACAAGCCCACAAAATAGACTTGATGATTACCAGGAGACTTTAAAGAAAAAATTAAGAGAGGTAGCAAGTATTATTAAAGAAGAAAAAATTGACTACGTCCTTCACGGAGGAGATCTCTTTGATAGACCTGATGTCTCTGTAAGCATAGTCTCTGATTTTGCAAAAATTTTTCAAAGTTTTGGAGTACCAATTTATATTATTAGTGGCAATCACGATATTTTTGGTCACAATCCTGATACTCTTGATAGAACTATGCTTGGTCTTCTTTGTAATTTAGGTGTCATGAACTTAGTCAATTACAAAAAAATCATTTTAGAAAAGGATATTAGACTACAGCTTACTGGTTCACCCTATGTGTATTCCATGGACGAAGCTTCCAATAGGGAAAATTATATTTTAGATGAAGTGGATAATACTTGCAAGTACTCAATCCACATGACCCATGGGTTTTTAATTGACAAACCTTTTTTAAAAGAGGTTTCACATACTTTAATAGAGGACATAAGAAGCACTAAAGCAGATATAACTCTTGGTGGACACTATCATTTTGGCTTCAAAACAGTTGAGCTAGACAATAAATATTTTGTGAACCCTGGTGCTTTAATAAGAATTTCAAATTCAAAAGCTGAAATCAATAGAAAACCAAAGGTAAATATCATAAGCTTAGCTGATGATATAAAAATTGAAGACAGATTTTTAAAATGTGCTAAGCCAGGCGAAGAAGTTTTAGATAGGTCTGAAATGGAAAGGCATCAATTTAAGGGAATAAAGCTTGCTGAATTTAAGGAAAGTATTGATGCAACCACTAATTATAATAGTTTAGATATTTTTGATTTGCTTTTAAAAATTTCTAAAAGCGAAAATATTTCTGAAGAAGTAAAAAAAGAAGCTTTAAAGAGAGTTGAAGAAGCTCAAATTAATGGAGTTAGTTATTTATGATTTATATAAAAAAAATTGAACTTCATAATTTTCAATCCCATGAATACACTGAGATGGAATTTGACCGAGGACTAAATGTAATCCTCGGCAATTCTGATGTGGGAAAAACTGCAATTTTAAGGGCAATAAAGTGGGCTCTTTACAATGAACCTAAAGGCGATTATTTTATTAGACAAGGGGAGAAGGAGGTCTCAGTAAAGGTTACTTTCTCCAATGGTGTTGTAGTTGAAAGAGCGAAAACTCCATCGAAAAATTCATACTTTCTTGTAGATTCTTCAGGAAATGAAATGAGATTTGAAGGATTTGGTATAGATGTGCCAAAGGAAATCACTGATGTCACTAATATGTATAAGGTTCCCTTGGACAATTCAAACAATAAAACTATTTTAAATATAGCTGAGCAATTAGATGACCCTTTTTTATTAAATGAACAGGCATCACTTAGGGCTTCTGCTATTGGAAGATTAATTGGCGTCAATTATGTAGATGATGCCCTTAGAAATGTAGTTAGGGATAATAAGAGAACTAACAAAGAAATTGTTGAATTGAGAAAAAATAGGGACGACCTTAAGGAACAATTAGATGAATTTTCTTATATAAAAGATTATAAAGAAAAGTACGAAAAAATTACAAGAATAAGAAATAAAATAAAAGATTTACAGGACAGACTCGATTTATGTTTTAAATTAAAAGAAAATATCGATAAAAATAAAATTGAGCTAGAAGAAGTTTCTAATTTAGTTGAAAAGTTTAAAAATTTAAATAAACTAGAGATAGTAATTCCTAATTTGGAAAATTCTCTTTTAAAGAAAAATAATTTTGAAAATTATTTAGAAAAAATCGTAAAAACTGATAGGGAGATTGATTTAATTAAAAATAATTTGAATAAACTTAAATCTTTAGATGGCTTATCTTTAAGGGTTTCAAAAATTACTGAAAATAAAAATAGACTCTTTATTTATGAAAGTTTATACGATAAATACAAGAAAAATATTAAAGAACTTTCAGAAGTTAAGAAAGATTTAAAAAACTATAAAAATAATGATGAAATTCAAAGGATTTCTGAAAATTTAGAACGTAAAATGGATTTTTATTCAAAAATTTATGGATACAGAACTGATTTAAATAATATCGATTCTAAGCTTGCTCTAGGTAATAATTACATAAAAAATTTTGGCAATAATGATAAAATTGATTTTATTTCAAAAAATATTGACGATAAATCCAAGAATCTAAAAAAACTAAAGGATATTACGGGAAGTTTTAAAGATTTATCTCTTAAAATTTTTGAAACAAATAATGAATTAAAAAATTTAGATGAAAATATAAGGGATTGCACTGCATCTTATGAAAAGACGATTCTTGATGTGGGGGTTTGTCCTTTCTGTTACAGTAAAATCGATGACGAGTCAATTGAACACATTAAGTACCACTTGAGGAATGATTAAATGAATTACGAAGAAAATTTAAAAAATTTAAAGGATCAACTAGACAGACTAAAAAGTATGAAATATAAATCTGAAGCTAGACTTGAACAGTTAAACTCACAAAAAAAAGAAATTCTTGTTGAAATTGAAAAGCTTGGCATTAAGCCAGAAGACCTTGAAAGTGAAATTTCTAATTTAAAAAATGAAATTGACAAACTTTTTGATGAAGCCAACAATTTAATGCCTAGGTTGTGATTTTTTGGACTTAAAAGAACTTGATTTAAAATTAAATCAACTTAATAACAAAATCTTAAGCGATGAGGGAAAAATAGAAATATTATCAGAGCAATTAGAAAAAACAGAAAAAATTTTAAAGGATATGGAAAACTACAGCGATATTCTCACACAAGTTTCCCTTTTATTTCAAAAGACTTCTGAATTTGCTAGGGAACAATCAAAAAGACAAATTGAAGATACTGTGACAAAATGTCTACAATTTATTTTTGAAACGGATATTGAATTTTTAATTGAACTTTCTGAAGCAAGGTCTGTTCCTGTAGCTGAATTTTTTGTGCAAAGCAATTACCCTGAAGGTTATAGTGTAAAAACTAAGCCTGAAATTGCAAGAGGTGGTGGAGTAGTTGATATTATTTCCCTTGCCCTTCGCATTGCCTTTTTGCAGCTAAATCAGCCAAAATTATCTGGACCACTAATACTAGATGAACCAGGAAAACATGTAAGCAACGATTATGTTTTTAATTTGGGAGAATTTCTTAAAAAATCCTCAAACTTATTTGACAGACAGATAATTATGGTCACTCACAATCCTTATCTTTCTCAAATTTGTGACAAAGCTTTCCAAGTGAAAAATAAGAAGGGAATAAGCGAGGTAAGTGTATACAATCAGTAATTTTTTCTTGACTTTAGCAAGTAAAATTGTTAATATATTAGTGAAAATATGAATTGTTCATATAATACTTTTTATTACTTAAAAGTCAGGAGGATAAAATGATTTACGACTCAAAAATAAAGAGCAAAGAAGTAGACGGTTTATTTGAAGCTATTTTGCTTTTGGAAAATTTAGAGGAATGTTATAGATTCTTTGAAGATATTTGCACAGTTAAGGAATTGCAAGCAATAGCTCAAAGATTACAAGTTGTTAAATTACTTGTAAAAAATAAAACTTATCATCAAATTGAAGGTGAAACTGGGGCTTCAACAGCAACTATTTCAAGAATTAATAGATCTCTAAATTACGGAGCTGATGGCTATAAATTAGTTTTAACTAGATTAAATATTATAGATGAAGACGAAGAAAAAGAATAAGGGTGCCCTTATTCTTTTTTAAATGCTTATATTTATTGTTTTGTAATTTGTGTAAGTTACTAGTCCAGGCTTCTTTGCAGGATGCCTTTTTACATACATTTTAAAGGTATAGTCCACTGGAATGTTTTGTGATTTTGAAAGGGAGCTATACTTAGCTGCAAGTTTTGCAGCTGTTAAAAGAGAATTATTTGTAAAATCTCGGTTGTCATTTTTTAGAATTACATGAGATCCTGGTGCGTCCTTAACGTGGAACCAGAGGTCATTTTTTTTCGCCTTTTTATGCGTCAAGTAGTCGTTCTGTCTATTGTTTTTTCCTATATAAATATCAAAGCCATCCTCAGTCTTTACTGTAATATAATTTTCATCAGAATCTTTTTTCTTTTTATTATTTTTCTTTTTCTTCTTTAAGTAACCTTCTTTTTCCAATTCTTCATAGATTTCATCAATTTCATCTGGTCTTTCAGCAAAGTCAATATTAAGTAAAATTGATTCTAAATAAGAAATTTCTGATTTGCCAATTTCAATTTGTTCAGTCAAAAAGCTAGCTGCGTTTTTTAGTTTGGAGTACTTTTTATAATATTTAGCAGCATTAGATGGTCCATCTAAAGTTGGATCTAGAGGAATTTTCATCTCTTTCATTTCGTCATAAAAATTTTCCACAGTAACTGAATCGGCACCTTTTTCTATTTTATAAAAGTTTGAAGATATTAAGTCTGCATTAACCTTAAATTTCTCTCTATTTAAAGCTACATTTAATTCATTGGCTTGATTTGAAAGTTTTCTGTTTAACTTTTCCATATTTTTCTTTACAATTTTTTTTAGCTCTTTACTCTTTGAGCCAAGACTGTCTCTTAAAAATTTAGAATTATAAAATTCTTCAAGTAGGGAAGAGATGCTATCTACTTTAATTTTTTCCTTATCATTTAGGCTATCTAAATTAATGGAATAGAAGTCTTTAAATAAATCTTCTCTATAAATTTTTATTGGGCTAAAATCATTTTCTTTCACAGTTTTAAAAATTTCAGAAAATATTTTATCAAGCTCAATAATCTCAGGGTCAGTTAAGGCTGACAGGTTACGTTTAAAGTCAATATTAGACCTATATTCAATTTCGTTGCACATTTGTGGACTTATCCCAGTAAAATTTTTTAAGAAAAAAGATTTTATGTTTAAATTTTCCTTTGAATCTTTAATCAAATCACTTATAGAATCTACTTGGCAAGGATCAAGTCCTTCTGAAATATCTTCAAGATTATAAGTTAAGCCTGGCAAAATTTCTCTCACGCTAGATAAATTAAAATTAATTCTCTTTAATGAGTCAATAATTTTTTTTGAATCATCATCAATAAGTATTACATTGGAATGTTTGCCCATAAGCTCAATTATAAGAGCTTTCTTGCTATATTCGCCAAGCTCATCGCGAGATTTAACCAGAATTTTTATAATTCTATCCATTTTATATTGACTTACTTCAAGAATCTGATTGTTCTCAAGATGTTTTCTTAAAAGCATGCAAAATGCTGGAGGATTTTGCGGGCTGTCGAAGATTTCATCACTAAAATACATTCTAGGGCTTCCAGAAATGGATATAAAGAGTCTTTCTCTTTGACCTTTAGCTCTTATATTAATCAAAAGATCATTGTTATTCTGGTAAATTTTATCGATTCTTCCATCAATAACGCGATTATTTATTTCATAAACTAAGTTTTTTACTACTGTTCCGTCTAATGACATTTTATCACCTTAAAATAATTATAACATATTTTTTGAATTTAATTGATGGAGTATAGTTAAAGATTTAGATGTATATACAAATATATGGTTAGAACATATGTATCTTATAAATTAATGAAAATTTTAAAAACAATTAACAATATAGAATTAGACATAAACAAAAATTTCTATAGGTGGTATAGAAATAAGATCATTTAAGAAAAAAATAATTTGCTACAAAAATTAGAATTATTAAATTGATTAAGTTTTTTGAGCTTAAAATAATTTAACGTAATTAATTAGTTTAATAAGGATAATATTATTTGATGATTATTATTAAAAGCGATTTAAAATAATATCAATGTGTGTGATAAATAAAATAAAAATAATGAGAGCAATATAAATTAAAGATTGATTTAAAAATAATATGTGAAGAACAAAATAAAAAAATTTGGTTGAAGGTTATGTAAAAAAATATTTTTGCTTGAAGTTTAATGTAAATAGTTCAACAAGTATTGATTTATTGCCAGAATGTGACAATTTATAAAATAACTTACTTAAAGCTAATTTAAATGGAAAACATAAAAAATAGTCACAAAATTATTATTTTGTGACTATTTTTATCTCTCTTAATTCAATTATTTTCCAATACCCTATCCATACCAATAAAACTTTTAATAGAGAAAATTGATATTTTAAAGATTTAAACAAATTAACTTTGCCTTTTATTTTAAAATATCATATAAATCAACTAAAAATTATTGGAAAATAGAATTTGATTCTTTTCCTTCTAGAACTTTTTCTCTTGGAATATTAAATTGATCTAAATATTTATCACTATTATTGTCCTTCTTTATTTCTTCTTCCTTATTATCTTCTTCATAATTATATCTCTTGCCCTTAGTTTTAAATTTACCAGAAATATAAACTGAATCATCTTTCCAATCAACATTAAGACCTAAAGTTTCAGAAATAAATCTTATAGGCACATAAGTCCTGCCATCATATAAAATTGCTGGAGAATCTAAGTTTACAACTGAATCTTCTCCTCCTAAGTTTAGTTTTGCCTTAGTTGAATTAATATTAAGCTCTACAAGGACATCTATGGCACCAATTAAAATTCCACTAGTGTTAGTTTCCTTTCTTTGATAAAAATTGATTTGAGCGCCTAAATTTTCAGATATATATCTAATAGGCACCATTACTCTATTAGTGTTTTTGTCAAGGTATGCCCTACCCATGTCTTCTGGTATATTTTGTAGATTGTTGTTGATATAAATATTTACATTTTTATCAAGGGCATCCTTTGGCAATTTTCCAGCTGCAAAAACAGATGTACTTAATACCATAGACATTATTCCAACAATTGCAAGTTTTTTAAATTTCTTCATAATTTCTCCTTTATTATAAGTTTTTTAAATTTTAATTCTCTTCTTTTACTTTGGCAAGAGGATTTGATTCCACCATTTTTTTCAGGGACTTTTTATTTACGTGAGTGTAAATTTCTGTAGTATTAACAGATTCGTGTCCCAATATCTCTTGTAAAGACCTTATATCAGCATTTCCATATTGATAAAGCAGTGTTGCAGCAGTATGTCTGAGTTTGTGGACAGAGTATTTATTTGTGTCAAGTCCAGAGTTTTTCATGTGTTTTTCAATCATGTGCTGAATCGACCTGTTACTCATTCTCTGCTCTCTCATGGACAAAAATAAGGCGTCATCTTTTATTTGAGGACGAAGCTTTAAATACTCATTAACAGCATAAACAGAAGCTTCGTTTAGATAGATAGTTCTCTCTTTATTGCCTTTGCCAATTACCTTTAGTGTATTATCATCTTGTAAATGAGAAATATTTATACCAGCAAGCTCTGAAAGTCTCATGCCACAGTTTAAAAATAAGGTTACAATTGCATAATCCCTTTTTTTATAAACAGGCTTCATTTTTGCCTTCTCAATTGTCTTTAAGAGCTTTAAACTTTGGTCCAAAGTTAGATATACAGGGAGAGTTTTTTCTACTTTAGGCATATCTATATCAATAATTGGGTTTTTCTTAATTACCTCAATTTTAGCATACAAATAATTATAAAAGCTTCTAACTGATGAAATTTTTCTAAATTTCGATCTATTGGAAATCTTTCTTTCTCTCTCTAAAAAAGCATTATAGGCATATATATCTTGTTTAGTAACACTTTCTAGCACTTCTGGACTTATATCTTCAATGGGAATGTCATTAAAATCAATGGAATCATCTACTAAGTTTTTTCTTCTTTTTATAAATCTAACAAAGACTCTTAAATCGTAGTAATATTCTTTAATTGTGTTATCGGAAGAGCCCTTAGTTGACTTCATATAATCTAAAAAATCATCAACTAAACTTGAACTTATCAATCTATCACCTCCTACAAAAATAAAAACCTGACACAAGTCAGGTTCTTAATTATTTAGCGTATTCAACTGCTCTAGTTTCTCTTATAACATTAACTTTAATTTGTCCAGGGAAATCTAGTTCAGCCTCTATTCTCTTAACAATATCTCTAGCAGTAATAGTAATTTCTGCTTCAGATATTTTTTCAGGTTTTACTATTATACGAATTTCACGACCAGCTTGAACAGCGTAAGACTTTTCAATACCATCAAATTCATTGGCAATTTCTTCAAGTTTTTCAAGCCTTTGAATATAAGATTCAACAGTTTCGCGTCTTGCGCCAGGTCTTGCTGCGGAAATAGCATCAGCTGCTTGAACTAAAACTGATTCAACACAATTTGGTTCGACATCACCATGATGTGATTGGATTGCGTTAATTACAAATTCAGATTCGTGATATTTTCTTGCAATTTCCACTCCAATGTCAACATGTGGAGCATCAAGGTTTCTATCCACTGATTTACCTAAATCATGTAGTAGTCCGCCTCTCTTGGCAAGCTTAACATCTGCACCAATTTCTCCAGCTAATATTCCAGCAATTTCAGCAACTTCAACTGAATGTTTAAGGTTATTTTGTCCATAACTAGTTCTATATTTAAGTCTACCTAAATATTTAATAATTTCTGGATGAAGTCCGTGAACTCCAGCATCATAAGCTGCTTGTTCACCTGATTCCTTAATAATAGTTTCAACTTCATTTTTAGCCTTTTCAACAGTTTCTTCAATCTTAGTCGGATGAATTCTGCCGTCATTTACAAGTTTTTCTAAAGCAACTCTTGCAATCTCCCTTCTGATTGGGTCAAAGCAGGATAACACAACAGCTTCAGGAGTATCGTCGATAATTAAATCTACTCCAGTTATTGATTCAATAGCCCTAATATTTCTACCTTCCCTGCCTATAATTCTTCCCTTCATTTCATCATTTGGAAGATTTACGACAGCAACAGTAGATTCTGCAACTTGGTCAGCGGCACATCTTTGAATAGCTTGTGCAATTACATTTCTTGCATATTTCCCGGATTCTTCTTTAATTCTATTTTCATTTTCTTTAATAATAAGTGCTGATTCATTAGTAATTTCTTTTTTCAATTCATTGAGCAAAATCTCTTTACCTTCATCTTTGGTAAGACCAGCAACTTTTTGAAGTTCCTCTTCTCTCTTTTTAATAAGTTCGTCAACTTGGTCTTCCTTTTCTCTAAGACCCTCTAATTTCTTAGTAAGTTTTTCGTCCTTATGTTCAACTTGAGCAGACTTTTTATCTAAAAGCTTTTCCTTAGAGATAACACGGTCTTCCATTTCTTTGATTTCAGCTCTTCTAATTTTTGCTTCCTTTTCTTGCTCAGATCTTAGTTTTTGAATCTCTTCTTTAGCTTCGACGAGTAAAACTTTCTTTTGAGTTTGAGCTTGATTTTCAGCATCGTAAATCATCTTTTTTGATAATTCTTCAGCATTTTTGAGTTTACCTTCAGAAATATATTTTCGAATAGCATAGCCAACAGCCATGCCAATAATACCGATAATAACGACAATAATTAAAGTATTAAAATCCATTCATACACACCTCCTATTTAGTTTTCATGTTTCAAATTTTAAAATCATTTTTAGGCATAAGCCTTAAAATAATTGTATATCTTTTAAAAGGATAAGTCAAATAAAAGCGTGTGCATGAACCTTATCTATTTGTTTTCATATATTGGTATAGCTAATTTATAACCTGGTTTAATCTCGTAGGGTGAAATATTATTTAACTTTTCAACATCATTAATAAATTTCATCTTATTCTTATATTCATAATTATTTGAAATCGACCACAAAGTATCACCCTTTTTTACAGTATAAACATATATTATAGCTTCTTCCTCTCTCATAAGATTTATAGTTTCATCTTTTTTAATGATTAATCCAGAATTAAACATAAAAATAATAAATAAAAATAAAAAAACTTTTGGCTTATTAATAATAATTCTCTTCATAAAATCACCTCATGTAAATTTGTTCGAATAAAGTTTAAACACTTGTAATGAACGGTTGTATCAAATATAAGTTCTAAACATATGTTACAACTAAAGTTCTATTATGTCAAGGAAATAATACAATTATTTAAACTATCGTTTGAAATACTTGTTTAAGTATGATATTATTAATGTAGAAAAATTAGGAGGTAAACCCATGTACGAAGATTTAAACCAAAGAGACCTTGAAATTTTGTTTTTTATTAAAAGATTTATTGAATCTAAGTCCTACCCACCTACTGTTCGTGAAATTTGTGCTGGTTGTAATATTAAGTCAACTTCAACTGTTTACTATGCCCTTGAAAAATTAGAATCTACAAATTATATTAGAAAAGATGCTTCAAAAACTAGAGCCCTTGAAATTGTTCCTCAAGATGATGACATATTAATGCTTAAAAAGAAAACTGTAGATGTGCCAATTGTTGGCAGAGTTACAGCTGGTGCTCCTATTTTAGCTGTTCAGAATATTGAAGATACTATGCCCCTTCCTGTTGATTTTGTATCAAATAAAGAACTTTTTATTTTAAAGGTTAAGGGAGAAAGTATGATTAATGCAGGAATTTATGACGGAGACTACGTAATTATTGAAAAGACAAATTCTGCTAGAAATGGAGAAAAAGTTTTAGCCTTAATAGAAGATGAAGCAACTATAAAAACTTTTTACAAAGAAAAGGACAGGTATAGACTTCAACCTGAAAATGATAATATGGAGCCTTTCTACTTTGACAAAGTCGATATATTGGGAAAAATTGTTGGACTTTACAGAAAAATGAACTAAAAAATAACCTTACTGTCTATGAACAGTAAGGTTATTTATATTATACTTTATTTAAAAAATAGTGAGACTTTTATAGGGATGTGTATATGCGTCTCTTTTTTTTAGAATAATTTGATATCAAATTTTAGTAAATATGTCTATAAGATTTTATGAGTTTATTTTTTACAAAAGACATTTTAATCTTATTGTATTGTAACTAAATTTTCCTTATCAAGTGCATTTAATAGATGTATCAATGCGAATTTAATATGATAGTAAGAAAGTCCTCCTTGGAAATATACATAATAAGGCTCTCTCATTGGTCCATCTGCTGAAAGTTCTATGGATGAGCCTTCTATAAAGTCCCCTGCTGCCATTATTACCTTATCATCATATCCTGGCATGTCCCAAGGCATAGGAGTGAATTCTGAGTCAACTGGAGAAGAAAATTGAATGTATTTGCAAAATGTTTCTAAAATTTCAGGTTTTTTTAGTTCAATTGCTGTGACAATATCGCTTCTTGGGTCATCACTTGATGGAATAGTTTTAAAGCCCAATTCTTCAAAACATTTTGAAAAAAGCATAGCACCCTTTATTGCATCTTCAACAATTTTTGGCGACATAAAAAGTCCTTGAAGGATTTGTCTTGTCATGCCAAAGGTTAGTCCGCAGTCCTTTCCTATTCCAGGTGCAGTAAGTATATTTGCTGCCCTTTCTACAAGTTCAGACTTGCCTACTACATAGCCGCCCGTGTAGGAAATTCCTCCTCCAGGATTTTTTATAAGTGAACCTGCCATAATGTCTATTCCAAGCTCACTTGGTTCAATAAGTTCTGTAAATTCTCCATAGCAATTGTCCACGAAAATTTTTATATTTTTATTTATCCTCTTCACTTCATCAATTGCTTCTTTTAGTTCAGAAATTGTAAAGGCCCTCCGATTTGAATAGCCCGTTGACCTTTGCATAATAACAAGAGAAGTATTTTTTTTAATATAATTTTTGATGCTCTTTACATCAATTTTATTATCTATTAGGGGCACTTCAGAGTATTCATAGCCAGTTTTTATTAAAGAGTCAGGGCTGTCTCCCCTTAATCCAATTACTTTTTGCAACGTATCATAGGGCGTAGAAGTAACAGATAGGAAGTGATCTCCTGGTTTTAAGACAGATTTAATTGCAAGTGTTATTGCATGAGTTCCTGATACAATGTTTGATCTCACAAGGCTATCCTCTGTCCTAAAAATTCTAGTGTAGATGCTTTCTACCTTGTCTCTTCCAATATCTCCATAGCCATAGCCTGTAGTCCAGTTAAAATCTGTAGATTTTAAACCTTCTTCCTGCATAGCTTTTAAAATCTTAACTTGATTATACTGTGCAATGTCACTAAATTCTTGAAATCTATTTTTTAGTTTTTCTTCATTTTTATTTACAAAATCAATTATTTTTTTATCAATTTTATATTCTTCTTCAAATAATATGTCGTATATTGTCATCTTTTCTCCTAAACTAATCTACTGTCAATATAATTTTCTATATCAGAAAGTATTGTGTCTGATTCTCTGTCGAACCATTTAATTCTTTTATCTCTTCTAAACCAAGTAAGCTGTCTCTTGGCATAGTGTCGTGAATTTTTTTTAATTAAATCAACCATTTCGTCAAAATCAATCTCACCATCTAAATAAGAAATAACTTCTTTGTAGCCAATAGCCTTAAGTGATTGTGAATTTTTATCTAGTCCTTCGTCTAAAAGATTTTTTACTTCATCTACAAGACCTAAGTCAATCATTTTATCTACTCTTTGGTTAATCTTTTCATAAAGTTTAGACCTATCCATATTAAGCCCAATATAAATTAAATTGTAGTCCTTATTTTCTTCTCGAAAATTGTCGCCCTTTTTATTGCCGCTTTTTAAAATCTCAAGGGCTCTAATAATTCTCTGCCCATTATTTTTGTGAATTTTTTCTGCCATATCCCTATCTTGTTCCTGAAGTTTTTCGTATAAAAACTCGCTTCCCTCTTCCTCTAGTATCTCTCTAAGTTCATCTCTATACTCATAATCGGGTTCAGTTTCAGTAAAATCTAAATTATAAACAAGAGAATTGATGTAAAGTCCCGTTCCTCCAACTAAAAATGGAAGTACACCTCTATTATTTATGTCAGTAATAATTTTTTTTGCAGAATTTTTAAAATCAGCAACAGTAAAATTATCGGAAGGCTCTATTATATCAACCATATGATGAAGGATACTTGTTTTATTTAAGTCAATTTTTGCAGTGCCAATATTTAATTTTTTATAAATTTGCATGGAGTCACTGGAAATTATCTCGCCCTTATATTTTTTTGCGAGTTCAAGAGAAAGTTCTGTCTTCCCTATGCCAGTTGGGCCTGTTATTATAACTAAATTTTCCATTTATTCCCTCAAAAATAATTTTGATATAGTGTGTTTTGATACTTCAACAACAGTAGGTCTGCCATGAGGACAAGTATAGGGATTTTCACAATTTTTTAAGTCCCTAATAAGTGACTCGATTTCCATATCTGATAAGTCATCTCCAGCCTTAACTGATGCCTTGCAGGCCTTTTTCATTATTTTATATAAATCAGCCTCATAATTTGATGAAATCTCCTTGTCTAGAGAATCAATTATATCCCTAATAAAATTTACATAGGTTGGCAAGCCAAAAATCATTGGCACTTCTCTGAGAACTACAGATTTGTCGCCAAAGTCCTCAATTTTAAAGCCAAGCTTTGTAAAAAGATCTAAATAATTTAAAATTTTGTCGTATTCCATTTGATTAAGTTCAATTATCTCTGGCTTAAGCAAAATTTGTGAAGTGATCTCACTCTTTAAATACATGTGCAAAAATTTCTCATAGTTTACTCTTTCGTGGGCAGCGTGTTGATCTACTAGAAAAGTAATGCCCTCTCTTTGATTTTCTAAAAGTATATAAGTCTTAAAGAGAACGCCTGCTATTCTTGTATTTAAAAGTTTTTCATCTATATGACTTTTTTCCTTGTTAAATAAAAAGTTTTTTTCTTCATGCTCTTCAGTGAAAATTCTTTCTTCTTCTGAATTTATATCTTCTTTTAAGCTGTCTTTATATAATACAGAATCTTCATTAAAGGTCTTCTTTAAAGAATCTTCACTTGTTTCTTTTTCTATATCCCAAAGGCTTTTTAAATCTGTATCTCTTTCTTGTTCTTCTGCTTCAATAGACTCTTCTTCAAATATGTCAAAGACACTTACATTTTCCTTTTTATCTTCTATTTCAATTTCTCTAATGCTTCTATTTGGGAAAATCACTTTTTCCACAACTTCAGCCAAAAGAGCAGATAAAATATTTTCATTGGAAATTTTTATTTCATTTTTCTTTGGATGAATATTTACATCAATTAACTTTGGGTCAATATCAAGGTATAATACAAAGACAGGATATCTGTTTAGCGGAATCAGAGAGTGATAATTTTTTTCCACTGCCCTTGATACGTTAATGTTTCTTATAAACCTTCCATTTACAAAAATATACTGGCTGTCTCTATTTGACCTAAAGAGTTTGTTGTCAGAGAAAAACCCCCTAATCTTATAATTTTCTGATTCAAAAGATCCTTCATTTAAAGAAGATGCAATTTCTGAACCTAAAATACTAAAAATTCTGTTAATGGGATCCTTATCGCTTCCTGTATTTAAAATAATTTTTCCATCTCTTATAAGAGTAAATTTTATATTATTGTTACTTAGGGCAATTTTTTGTACAATGTCAATTATATTATTTATCTCAGTCAAATCTTTTCGCAAAAATTTTTTTCTAACTGGAGTGTTATAAAAGACATCGCTTATGACAAAGGTCGTGCCCTTGGGCATACCAACTTTATTTTTCTTTATAATTTTTCCATTTTCAATTAAGAGAGAATTACCTGCAAGGTCCTCTTCCCTCTTTGTCATAAGTTTGATTTTTGAAATATTTGAAATGCTTGCAAGAGCTTCTCCACGAAAACCTAGTGTCCTTATTTTTTCCAGGTCTTCAATTTTCTCTAGCTTTGATGTGGAGTGGCGAAGAAATGCCACTTCAAGGTCATCTTCAGAAAAGCCAGAGCCATTGTCTGAAACCCTAATATAGTCAGTGCTATCTCCTCTTATCTCAACGAGAATGTCATCTGCACCTGCATCAATGGAATTTTCAACTAATTCCTTCACTATTGATGCAGAGTTTTCAATTATTTCTCCTGCAGCTATTTTTGAAATAGTTGCTTCATCTAAAAGTCTAATCATTGTAACTCCTTAGATTTATTTACAATTTCATTTAACAAATTAAAAGCTTCCATGGGACTTATTTCGAGAATATTTATTTCCTTTAACTTGTCTATAAAGTTCATTATTTCTGGATTATTATTTTCTTCTCTAATATATTCCTTATTTAAGTCAATGCTTATATCTTCGTTTTCTTTTTCAATTACATATAATACTTCTTTAGCTCTATTAATTATAGTATCATCGATACCTGCAAGCTTTGCAACATCAATGCCATAGGAATTATTTGTAAAACCCTTTATTATTTTTCTTAAGAAAATTATTTCGTCATCTTGCCTATCAACTGCAATAGTTAAATTTTCTACTGAATCATATTTTTCTTCAAGATGAACAAGTTCGTGGTAGTGGGTTGCAAAAAGGGTTTTTGCTTTAATATTTTCTGCAATGTATTCAATTATAGCATTTGCAATGGCAAGTCCATCAAAGGTGCTAGTTCCCCTGCCCACTTCATCTAAAATAAGTAAGGATTTTGCCGTTGCGTTGTCAATAATATCGGCAACTTCTTGCATCTCAACCATAAAGGTAGATTGACCCTTGGAAAGATTGTCACTTGCACCAATTCTCGTAAATATTCTATCTACAAGTGAAATATTAGCACTGTCACAAGGCACAAAGGATCCTATATGAGCCATAATAGTTATTAGGGCAACTTGTCTCATATAGGTGGACTTACCTGCCATATTTGGACCAGTGATTATGTGGATCATATGCTTATCAGTGTCAATAAAAGTATCATTTGGAACGAAAAATTCATCCTTCATGTAAGTTTCTACTATTGGATGTCGCCCATTTTTTATTTCAATAAAGCCTTCTTGGTTAAAGTCTGGTCTTACATAATTGTTTAAATTAGAAACTTTTGCCAGAGACAAAATTGAGTCTAAATTCGAAAGTTTGTCTGCTAAAATTTGTATCCTATAAATTTCTCCTGCTATATAGTCCTTTAAACCATTATATATTTCAGCTTGTAATGTCAAAGCTCTCTCTTTAGATCCAAGGAGCTTTCCTTCCATTTCCTTTAATTCAACAGAGAAAAATCTTTCTGAGCCAACTAGGGTTTGTTTTCTAATGTAATCATCTGGAACTTCATCTAAAAAAGATTTAGTAACTTCAATAAAATATCCAAGAATTTTATTGTGTTTAACCTTTAATTTTTTGATACCAGTTCTTTCTCTTTCTTTGTTTTCAAAATCCAGTAACCAGTTCTTGCCTTCTGTGGCTATTTTAAAAAGCTCATCTAAGTCCTCAGAATATCCTTCTTTAATTATCCTGTTTTCTTCTATTACCACAGGTGGATTTTCAATTAAAAGGGCATCTATTTTTTCAAAAATATCACTTAAATCTATAAATTCTCTTGCCAAAGAATTTAAATAATCATTCTTGTAAATTTCTAAAATTTCTTTTATTTTCTTAGAAATTATAATTGTATTCTTAAGAGAATAAACTTCACGAGGATTTACACTTCCATTGGAAATTTTTACTACAAGCCTTTCAATGTCATAGACTTCTTTTAAGATTTTTTCTAATTTGTCTTGAAGAAGCAAGTCTCTCGTAAAGGCTTCTATTAAATTTTGTCTCTCATAAATTTTATTTAAATTTACCAGTGGACTTTCCACCCATTTTTTTAACTTACGAGAACCCATAGAAGTGCTGCACTTGTCCAGTACATCTAATAGGGAACCCTTTTTGCTAAAAGTATTAAGTCCTTTAACAACTTCAAGTGTTCTCTTTGAGCTTTCGTCTAAGATTAAATAATCAAAATTATTATAGAGTTTAATATTATTTATGTGCTTTAAATTAATTTTTTGAGTAACTACCAAGTACTGTAATATCTTTTTTAGTGAAGTGTAATCAGAAATATTATTTGTCGATAAAAAATTTTTTAAATTTTCTTTAAAATTTTCACTAAAATATTCTCCAAGATCTTTAAATAAATTGATTTCCCTTAAATTATCTGAAAGATAGGGATTTATAAAAATATTATCTCTTTTTATTTTTTCCTTAAATTTTGAAGTAACTTCATCATTTAATAAAATTTCATTGGGACTAATTCTGTCGATTTCATCTTGTAAGAAATTATACAATTCGGACTTTGACAAAAAAGTTTTTTCTGTAAAATAAATTTCTCCCGTTGAATAATCTGAGTATGTTAAATTTAAAGAATAACCGTGAATAAAAATTGAAAGAAGATAATTATTCAAGTCACTCTTTAAATATTCAGTGTCCGTAAAGGTTCCCGGAGTAATAATTTGAGTTACTTCTCTTTTAACTATGCCCTTGGCAAATTTTGGGTCTTCCATTTGGTCGCAAATGGCAACCTTATAGCCCTTATTTATTAATTTTGAAATATATCCTGATGCCACATGATATGGAACTCCACACATAGGAGCCTTTTCTTCAAGACCCGCATCTCTTTTTGTAAGAGTAATTTCAAGTTCTCTTGATGCAAGAAGGGCATCATCAAAGAACATTTCGTAGAAATCGCCAAGCCTAAAAAATAAAATTGCATCAGGATTCTCATCCTTTACAGCAAGATATTGCTGCATCATAGGAGTTAATTTTTCACGATTCAATTTTTTCACCTACTAGAGAAAAACTATTTGCTTCTGTTACCTTAACTTTTATAATTTTTCCAATATCATTTTTATTTCCCTTGAAATTTATTAGTTTAAATTCATCAGTTCTTCCACTAACATTGGTATCGTCCTTTTTTGAGAAATCTTCAACAAGTACATATACATCTCTCCCAAGAAAAGCTTTGTTTTTCTTTTCTTGAATTGGATATAAAATATCTAAAAGTCTCTCAAACCTCTCATGTTTAACTTTATCAGGAACTTGTTCCATTCTTGCAGCAGGAGTATTTTCCCTCATGGAATAAATAAAAGTAAAGGCTGTGTCGTACTCAACTTTTTTAACTAAATCTAAGGTGTCAAGAAAATCTTCTTCACTTTCACCTGGAAAACCAACCATTATGTCTGTGGAAAGGGCAATGTTTGGATTAACACTTTTTACCTTATCTATCTTTCTTAGATAATCTTCCTTTGTGTATTTTCTGTTCATCATCTTAAGAACTCTTGATGAACCAGCTTGAACTGGAAGGTGTAAGAAGTTGCAAAGTTTATCTAAATTTTTAAAGGAATAAATTAATTCATCGGAAATATCCTTTGGATGTGATGTCATAAACCTAATTCTCTCTATTCCCTTTATGTCATTAATTTCTTCAAGAAGATTTGCAAAAGAATATTTATCGTCAAAAGTTTTTCCATAAGAATTTACATTTTGACCAAGGAGAGTTACTTCCTTAGTTCCATTTTTTGCAAGCTCCTCAATTTCTCTAATTATATCATGAGGTCTTCTGCTCGTTTCTCTTCCCCTTGTGTAAGGAACTATGCAATAGGAACAGAAATTGTTGCAGCCATACATAATATTCACATAGGATTTAAAATTATAAAGTCTATTTGCGCCTAGAGTATTATCTATGCTAAGTGGATTTTCTTCTATATCAATGGCAAGTTTTTTGCCTTCATAGGATGACTTTAAGAGCTCTGGCAGTTTCCAAATATTATTTGTTCCAAAAATAATATCCACATTTGGAAATTTTTCTATAACATAATTTCTTGACTCTTCTCTTTGCATCATGCAGCCGCAAACTGCGACTTTTATATTTTTTTTCTTAGACTTTAAATTTTTTAAATTTCCAAGTTGACCGTAGACCTTATCTTCTGCAGAATGTCTTACTGAGCAAGTATTTAAAATTATTAAATCAGCATCATCAACTTCATTTACAAAGCTGTAGTCCATTTTTTCAAGGAGCCAAGTTATTTTTTCAGAATCGTGCTCATTCATTTGGCAGCCATGAGTAATGACTAGGGCTTTCTTTTCATCAATATTTTCTTTTATATCTCTAATGTACTCATTTACATTGTTATTTATATCGTTAATTAGTTCTTTATTTTCCATTTACATCCTCATTTCGTATCTTTATATTATAACTGAAAAACAGCCTATTTATCAAGAAAAGAGTATGCTTACACATACTCTTAAGACATAATACTATTTAAATATCTAGCAACATAGACTCCGCAAGCAGAGGCCTGTGAAAGTGAATGAGTGGCACCTCCACCATCGCCAACTACAAAGAGACCGTCCACTGAAGTTTCAAAATTTGAATCAGTTTCAACTCTTGAATTATAAAATTTAACTTCAACTCCATATAAAAGTGTATCGTCATTTGCAGTTCCTGGTGCAATTTTATCTAAGGCATAAATCATCTCTATAATTGAGTCAAGTTGTCTCTTAGGAATTACAAGGGACAAATCACCTGGAGTTGCCTTTAAGGTTGGCTCAGTAAAGCATTTAAGCATTCTTCTCTTATCAGATCTTCTTCCCTTAACCAAATCTCCAAATCTTTGTAATAGAACTCCTCCTCCAAGCATATTGCTAAGTTTTGCTATTGATTCGCCATATTCGTTTGAATCTTTAAAGGGTTCTGTAAAAGTATTGCTAACTAAAAGAGCAAAGTTTGTGTTCTCAGATTGAAGTTTGGGGTCAGCATAAGAATGCCCATTTACAGTTATAATGCCGTTAGTGTTTTCAGCTACTACTTGTCCATAAGGATTCATGCAAAATGTCCTTACAAGGTCGTTGTAACCCTTAGTTTGATAAACTATTTTTGACTCATAGACTGCATCAGTTATATGTTTAAATACCTCTGCAGGTAGTTCAACCCTGACACCAATATCCACTTGGTTTGAAAATAAATTAATATTAAATTTTTTGCAAACTTCTGAAATCCATTTAGAGCCACTTCTTCCTGAAGCAAGAACTAATTTGTCACAGTAAAAAGTTTCACCCTTGTCAGTAGTAAGTTTAAAGTCTTCATTTTTTTCAACATCAACTATTGTTGTGTTAAAAATTATTTCAACTTTATCCTTAGTCCACTCATAAATTTTTTCTAGGATTTTCACATTTCTATCTGTGCCAAAATGTCTAACCTTGGCATCCAGCAAGTGTAAGTCATGTTTTAAGGCAAGAGTTTTTAAATTTGATGCGCTTGTTTCATAAAGTTTTGAATTTCCACCGTCAAATTTGCATAGAACGGAGTCAACATATTCCATTAGTTCAATTGACTCTTCTTTTCCAAGGTAGTCATGCATTTGTCCGCCAAAATTTGTTGTAATATTATATTTTCCATCAGATAAAGTACCTGCTCCACCATAACCATTCATGATATTGCAAGGTTTACAGCCAATACAGCTTTCAACTTGTCCAGTTTTTATTGGACACTGTCTTTTATAAATTGTATTGCCCTTGTCTATTACCAGTACCTTTAAATCTGAATTTAACTTTTTAAATTCGTAAGAGGCAAAGACGCCACTTGCGCCTGAACCAACTATTATTACGTCATATTTATTCAAATTATTTCTCCTTGCTAAAGATAGCCATAAAATCAATGAACCTCTTTGGAAATTCATCAACAATTTCAAGTTCTTCACCTGTAATTGGGTGAATAAATTTAAGTTTATAAGCATGTAAAAGCTGCTTATTAATTTTATATTTATTTTTTATGCCATAGGTCTCATCACCAACAACTGGATGATTTACATAGGATAAATGCACTCTAATCTGATGAGTTCTACCAGTGTGTAGTGTTACATCTAAGAGAGTAAATTTATCAAAGTTTTTTACAACATGAAAGCTTGTAGAGGCATTCTTAGAATTTTCTTCAACAACTTTCATTTTAATTCGATTATTGGGATCTCTTCCAATGGGTGCATCAACATCAAAGTCCTCATAGATATTACCATGGACTATTGCCAAATAATGTTTTTCGATTTCTCGATTTTTAAACATATCTATCAGTTTAAAATAAGCCTCATCATTTTTTGCAATAATCATAAGACCAGATGTATCCTTATCAAGCCTATGTACAATGCCAGGTCTATCTTCATCTATTGGGTTAGATAGATTTTTAAATTTATAAAGTAAACCATTAACAAGAGTTCCACTTTTATTTCCTGCACCTGGATGGACAACTAAGTCCTGGGGCTTTGATATTACAGCAAGATATTCGTCCTCATAAATTATGTCAAAATCAATATTTTCTGGAAGAAGTTTTTCCTCATCTTCAAAGGAAACTGTAATGGTGTCCCCTTCCCTTAAACTATATCCTGCCTTTACGATTTTTCCATTTAATAAAATATTTCCCGATTCAATATGTTTTTTTATTTGCGATCTATTTATTTCAAGTTTTTGATCTAAAAATTTATCAAGTCTAGAATCAACATCAAGAGTACTTACTAGAAAAGTATTTTTGTACATAAATCACCTTTTATTGTCATGAAGAACTATTCCAATGGAAATTAAAATTGTGCCAAGAACAATAAACATATCTGCAAAATTAAAAATTGCAAAATCATGACCAAAGAACCTCATGCTAATGAAGTCAACAACATAGTGAAGTCTAATTCTGTCTATAAAGTTTCCAATTGTTCCTCCAATAAGAAGACTGAAACTAACTAAATAAATAAAGGGAACCTTATTATAATTTCTAATTAAAAATACAATTAAAAACAATAAAACTAGGATAGTTATAACTGTAAATAAAGATCTAAATCCTTGTAAAATTCCAAAGGCTGCACCTCTATTCTCTATGTAATAGAGTTTCAAAAAGTTGTCAATTAATACAACTGGATTTTCATTTGCAATATTTGTAACCACCAAATATTTTGTAAACTGATCTATAATTATTAAAATAATGCTAAAAATAGCAACGAACATAGTATCTCCTTACTTATTTAATCTCACTAAAACTACAAAATTGCCCCTCTTGGTGCTTCCTTCAACTTCAAAAATTCTAAATCTTCCATATTTTCTAAGGGAAACCAAGTCACCTTCCTCAAGCTCAAAGTGAGCTCTTGTCTCCTTGGCAAAATTAACCTTTACAAGTTCACCATCTATCATCTTTTTAACCTTTGATCTTGATAGATTAAAGACCTTAGAGATTAAATTATCTAATCTAAAGGAAGAGACAACAATTTTTTTGTAGTCAAATTCCTTTTTTGGGAGATCAGAAATTTTATCTTCACGACTGAGGACAATATTGTATTTAGATATTTTTGTGAGGTTTATTTCTACAAAGTTTGCAATTTCTCTTTTAACAAAAAAATAAGTGAATTTTTCTCCAATTAAAATATCACCTATTTTTTGTCTGTCTATACTTAGGCCTAAAATAGATCCTAGTACATCGCCGTGTTTAATTTTTTCATTAGATTCAAATTTAAATAAGACAATATCATCTGCATCATTTTCACATTTATAACTAGGATAAATATAAATGATGCAGGATTCACTGTCATTGTATCCCCCATCAATTTCATAGGAGATTTCATCTTTAAACCTATTTAAAATGGAAATAGACAAATTAATCTCATGAGGATTTAAAAAATCTGTTGATTCAGTAATATGACTTTTCATTACAGATTCCATTTTGTCAATAACTTTCCTTATAGTGGTCCTTTCCTCAGGCCTATTAATATGATTAATTAAATCTATTCTGTTTAAATTTACCAAGGAAACATTCCGTTGTTCTTAAGTTGTTCTTTTAATCCATCAATTTCAACATTGTTTGGTGCCAAGATAAAAATATCTTTGTTAACTTTTTGCATCTTTCCATCAAGTGCATAAAGAGCTCCACTTACAAAATCAAAGATTTGTCTCTTAACATCAACATCAAGTTGTTCAAAATTAAGAACTACTGCTTTGAAATCTCTTAAATCATCAACTATAAGTGGTGATTCATCATAAGAAAGTGGTTCATGAACTGTAATTATCATATTGCTTGTTGATACTCTTGGTTTAGCCTTAGTATGAGTGATGTTCTTTGGTGCATAAGTAGGCTCTACAACCTCTGCTTCCTTTACATCATCTTCAAAATCTTCGTCAAAATCTTCGTATTCATACTCATCTGCAAAGCCAAAGATTTTCTTTAGTTTGTCCATAGTTTTTTCTGCCATAATATCCTCCTAATTATAATTTCTATTTCCAAATAATTTAGAACCAACTCTGATCATATTGGATCCTTCTTGGATTGCCAATTTAAAATCATGGCTCATCCCCATTGATAAATATTTCATCTCAAGTCCATCATAGTTTTTTGATGCAATATTTTCAAACATTATATTCATCTTCTCAAATAATTTTCTCAGCAAAGTTTCATCAGGACTATTTGGAGCAATAGCCATAAGCCCCTTAATATTAATATTTTTATAATCTAAAAGCTCATAAATAAAATCTTCAGTTTCCTCATATTTTATTCCTGATTTAGTCTCTTCATTGCCAATGTTAATTTGCACAAGACAATTTACTTTGATGTCATCTTTTTCTGCTCTCTTATTAATTTCTTTAGCTAATTTTATTCTATCCAGAGATTGAATTAATTCTACTTTGTCATAAATATATTTTACTTTATTAGTCTGTAAATTGCCAATCAAATGAAAATTTATTTTATTATTTTTTAACTTTTCTTCAATTTCTTTATCTTCTATCTTTGAAACAAGTTCTTGAACCTTATTTTCGCCAAAATCCATGACACCAAGTTGGTTAAAAACCTTTATCATTTCTACTGGATGGGTCTTTGATACAGCAATTAGTTTGACATCTCTTTTAAAATTAGAATTATCCTTTGCCATTTCTATATCTTCATAAAGTTTTTTTAAATTGTCTTCCAAATTCAAAATATCACCTCAATTTAAGATTCTTGACTCATCTACAGTTTTTGGATTTATTACTATGGCGTCGTTAACAGTTACAGTTTTATAACTTTTATCGCCAATGCTAATAACAGACTCTTTATTTCCCTTGTTGATAAAGACATAATCATTTGTCTCACTTACTATTTCAACGGGTACAAATTTAACAAGCCCCTTTATCTCTTGTACATATACTCCAGTAAGATTATCTCTTTCTATAAGCGTTGACTTTGGTATTTCAAAGCCCTTAGTTTTATTTACAATAATTTTGCCATCGTGTATCCTATTAGAATACATATTTTCAAAATATCTATCTAGGCTAACAATAATTACGGCATGATTATTATCTTTATTTATTTTTTCCACTATACCATAAATGTCTTCAATTTCTGGAATTTGTATTTTAACAGAATCCCCCAGATTATAATTTGAAATTTGTGAGACATTGTTAATAGTGCAGGCAACTTTCCAATTTAAATTATTTACTATTTTAAAAAGCGGATCTCCATTTTTCACCTTGGTTTCCATTTCCAAACTTTTAAAGTTGTAGTTTTTATTTAAGTATTTATAAGTAAACTTGTTTAAATTGTCAATTTTAAAATAATCTTCATTGCCATCAATTTTATAAGTAACTATACCACTAAATTCTGCAAGATAAGAAAAATTGAATTTAGAAATTTTTTCTTCTAAGTCCCTTTTCTTAAGCAAAAGAGTATCATCTGATAGTTCAAGATATTCCTTTAATTCAGCCTCATTAATGTTTTCTTGAGAAGCTTCATCTGATGAATTTATATCAAAATAAACCCCAGAATAATTTTTGCTTTTAATTTGTTCTTGAAGATTTTTTGTAAAACTCAAAGAATTTTCTTTTTCTACAGGTTCAATTCCCTTTTTTATCTTTATTGCTGCCTTAACTTTATTTAGTTCATCCTTTAAAGAGGATACATCTTCCATTAAATTTAAATTTGCAACTTCATATCCTACAGGCACCTTTTGTCCTTCACTGGCATGAAATACTACAATCCCATCTCCTTTTGAAAAATAAGCCTTTTCATCAAAGAGATTGTAAATTTTTGTGTCAATATCCTTTTCAAAAGTGGTCAAAGTTGGAAAAATTGTTTTATAATTATTTACTCTACTTCCTCTTATTAATTTTGCAAAAAATACAATTAAAATTAAAAAAATTAAAAGAGCCAGCATCCTTCTCTTGAAAAATTTATTTTTTTTAAAAAAACTGTTCAAAAAACCACCTATTCATCAAATAATTATATCACAAACTCCTGCAATATGTTATTATTCGAAGAAGATTTGCTCTATTTCGTCCTTATTTTTTCTAGTCATTAAATCATACACAGCTTTATTTGGAGCGTAACCTTCATATAAAACTTGGTAAAGTGCATTTGTTATTGGCATTTCTATGTTTTTAAGTTGAGAAAGTTTATAAGCAGACTTAACAGTCTTAACTCCCTCAACTACTTGACCCACTTCCTTGCAGGCTTCTTCCATTGATTTACCTTGACCAATTAATATTCCTGCTCTTCTATTTCTAGAGTGCATACTTGTGCAGGTTACTATTAAGTCACCAATACCAGATAGTCCATTGAAGGTGTGTGGGTTTGCACCCATGACAATACCTAGTTTACTCATTTCATAAATTCCACGAGTCATTAGTGCTGCCTTTGAGTTGTCTCCATAACCTAGACCATCATTCATTCCTGCAGCAAGAGCAATAATATTTTTTAAAGCGCCACCTATTTCAACCCCGATTAAATCAGGATTTGTGTAAATTCTAAAAATTGAAGTAGAAAATTCGTGTTGAATAGTTACTGCAGCCCTTGGATCTAGAGAAGAAGCTACAATAGTTGTTGGAATATCCTTTCCTACTTCTTCAGCGTGAGATGGTCCAGAAAGAGCTACAAAGGGATTGTCCTTTAAAATTTCTGATGAAATTTCAGAAATTCTATCGAGAGTTTCAAGTTCAAATCCCTTTGATAAGTTGACAATGATTGTCTCCTTTGAAATCTTGCCCTTAATTCTTTCTAAAATTTCTCTAGTGCTAGAAGTTGGCACTGCAATAACAAAAACATCAATATCTTCAAGAACACTATCTAAATCATTAGTAAGATTGATTTCATTTTTAAATTTTGCTCCTGGAAGATATTTTGAATTTTCTTTATTTTTCTTTATATCATCAATTACAGATTTATTTCTAATATAAAAATTTACCTTATGTCCTTTATTTGATAAAAGCCTAGCAATGGCAGTACCCCAGCTTCCACCACCACATAGTGTAATATTCATTTCCTACCTCCTATTTTATTTTCATTTCCGGCTATTAATCTCTTAATGTTATCCTTATGTCTTATTATTCCTATTAAAGCAATAAGATTAATTAGAATTATATTATAAGTAGTTAGGTCTGACATAAAAGTATAGACAATAATAATTGAAATGAAAAATAAAATTGAACCAACTGAAACTATTTTTGTTAGAAGAGTTCCAAGTACCCATACAATATAACATATTAAAGTAAGGGGAAAATTAAAAAGAGCTAAGGCGCCTAGAGTTGTAGCAACTCCCTTCCCACCTCTAAAATTCATGTAGAAGGGAAAATCGTGACCAATAACAGCTCCAAGTATTCCAAGTGGAACAAGGTTTCTCCCGAAAAATTTTCCAATTATAAAAGTTACTGCTACTCCCTTAAAAAAATCAATAATAAAAGTTGTAACACCAGCTTTTTTCCCAAGAACTCTCATGGCATTAGTCGTTCCAGCGTTTCCTGAACCATATTTTCTAATATCTTTATTTAAAAATAATTCTCCTATAATATAGGAACCAGAAATTGTGCCAATCAAATAAGATATAATTAAAACTAAGAAATATTTCATCTTCTTGGTCCTTTGTCAGCTCTTGGACTAACTCTGTTTTTCAACTCCAATATTATTGGAGTGCCATCAAAGGAATAGGTATCTCTAATTTGATTTTCAATATATCTCAAATAGGAGAAGTGGAATAATTCCTTATCATTAACAGAAAGTAAAAACTTTGGTGGTCTAACACTTACTTGAGAACCGTAGTAGAGCTTTCCTCTCTTGCCCTTATCTGATGGCGGTTGATTCATAAGAACTGCTCTATTTAAAATGTCGTTTAATACGCCAGTTTGAATTCTGTGGTTATAATTGTTGTTTACCACTTCAATTAAATCTAAAAATTCATTTACTCTTTGACCGGTTTTAGCTGATATAAATATTATTGGAGCATATAAGACGAAGGGAAGCTGATTTCTTATTTCCTTTTCAAAATTTTTCATAGTTTTTGTTTCTTTTTCAAGAGCATCCCACTTATTTACTGCAATAATAATTGCCTTATTATTATCATGAGCATAGCCAACAATTTTAGAATCTTGTTCAGTTACACCTTCTAGCGCATCAATCATAAGTACACAGACATTTGATCTTTCAATTGCAGTAAGAGTTCTTATTACAGAATACCTCTCAACACCTGGTACAATTTTTTTCTTTTTTCTAAGTCCAGCAGTGTCTACAAAAACATATTCATTGTCCTTGTATTTAATTAAAGAGTCAATTGAATCTCTTGTAGTGCCAGGAATATCTGTAACTATAGACCTGTTTTCTCCAGTTAAATAATTTAGAAGAGAGGACTTGCCAACATTTGGTTTGCCTATTAAGGTAACCCTTATAAGATCATCATCTTCTATATCATCTACTGGTGTAAAACCACTTACAACTTCGTCAAGTAGGTCACCTACACCAGTGCCTTGTTCAGCACTTATGCCAATGGGATTTCCTAAACCTAATTCATAAAAATCAAAAATATTTTCCTTTGTTATTTTTGAATCGTATTTATTTAGAGCTAAAACAACTTTAGTTTTAGTTTTTCTGAGAAATTGTGAAATTTCTACATCTGTTGGATTTAAACCTTCAGCACCATCTACTAAAAATATTACAACATCAGAAGTTTCTAGTGCCATATCGATTTGTGCCTTGATGCTAGACATAAATATGTCTTCGTCTTTTAAATCAAGTCCACCTGTATCAACAAGTAAAAATTTATAATTAAGCCAAGATGCAGGCTGATAGATTCTATCTCTAGTTACACCTGGAGTATCTTCAGTTATAGAAACTTTTCTTCCTACTATTTTGTTAAATAAAGTAGATTTACCTACATTTGGTCTGCCAATTATTGAAACTATGGGCATTTCCATATAATCACCCCTATTTAAGTAATTATAACAAATTAAATTATTAGATTCAATTTACTATTTACAATTGAGAATAAAAAAACTCCATAGTATAATTAGCTTGGTGATAAAATGGCGAAAGTTTTAAACAATATAAAAGATGCTAAAGATTTAATGAATCTATCCTTATTCACTGGCGCTTTACTAATTCAAAATGGAGCAGAGTCTTATAGGGCAGAAGATACAATAGAAAGGATTTGTAAATCGGTCTCTAATATTTCTAATGTTTCAGCCTATGCTCTACCCTCTGCAATTTTTATTTCAATGGAGTTTGAGGGAGAAACTCTTAACAATTTTAGAAAAATTACAATTTCAGATACAAATTTATATAAAATTGACTGTGTAAATTCTTTTTCAAGAGATTTTGTCTCACGAGATCTTTCAATAAAGGACGGCTATGAAAGACTTTTTGAAATTGATGCAGCTGAAGAAAATCCAAAGAAAATATATTTTTCTGGTGGAATTGCTTCCTCCTTCTTCACACTTTTATTTGGTGGCGACTTAAAGGACTTCTTGGCTAGTTTTCTTATTGGCATATTAATCCCCATAGTTCTTGAAAAACTTAGCTACTTCAAACTTTCTTTTTTCATAAATAATATTATTTGCGCCTTTATTACATCAGTCCTAGCAATTATCTGTGTACACTTTGGTTTTGGCTCAAACATTGACAACATAATCATCGGAGTAATAATGCTTTTGGTTCCTGGCGTTGCCATAACAAACTCTGTGAGAGACATAATGAGCGGCGAATTTATAACAGGTGCCATTACTATGATTAAAGCCTTCTTCATTGCACTTGCCATTGCCTTTGGCGTGGGCGTTGGTTTAAAAATTATGAGGTTTATAATATGAAGATGCTCTCACAATTTTTCTTATCAGCCTTTGCTACCTATGGCTTTACTATTTATTTTAAGCTTCCAAAAAAAGTTAGGATCATTACATCAGCCCTAAGCGGTTTTATATGGATAATCTACGAATATTTATTTAGTTTTAGTGAGAACTATATGATTTCATATTTGATTTCATCTTTTCTCATTGGAATTTTTTCTGAAACTTTTGCTATTAAATTTAAAAAGCCCGCCACAGTATTTACACTCCCTTGCCTAGTACCACTTGTACCAGGAGCAGGAATGTATTACATTATGTATTATTTCATCGAATCAAATTATATTTTAATGCGAGAACAAGTCATTAAAACGACATTAACTACATCTGCACTTGCCCTAGGCATAGTCTTATCTCAAGGTTTAGTTAGAATTATTAAAGAATCTTCAAGAAAAATTAAGGCAAATAAAAAAGGTAATGGATAAATTTTTCCATTACCTTAATTTTTTTGCCTTTAGAATAAACTTTGTATTATTTTACTTCCAGCAATTATTGTTCCAATTGATGAGCCAATATTTGCCAGTATTACCACTAAAAGAGCCTTCAAAAATTTATTGTGAATCCAAGCTTTTATACTAAAAATATCTTCAGGAATATTATTTACATCCTCAACTGTAGGTTTTTTTAAGCTTGCTTCTACAAGACCTGCAAACCAACCACAAGCAAGCATTGGGTTTATAGATGTAAAAGGTGCTGCAACAAAGGCTGTCAAAACACTTAGTGGATGAGGAAGGCATAGAGCTGTTAAGAGAGCGGCAAGAACAGAATTAAATAAAAACCATGACTTTATTTGCGCCATTCCTGTATTCATGCTTTGCTTAAAGCCAAGTCCAATTAAAACTACAATTAAAATTGGAATTAACCAAGGTATGACCTTGCCAGCCAAAGATTTTGGCGGAATTTTATTTAGCTCTTCAATATTTTGCTCTTTAAAAACTTCTTCTTCAACTCCTGGAGTGTGTGCCGCACCAAGAATGGCAATAACTTTATCCCCTGGAGCATTTTTAATATTATATGCTAGATACTTATCTCTTTCATGCAAAAGAGTTGCTGCTATCTGAGGATAATCCTTGCCCATATCTTCAATTGCAAGCTCAAGATTATCTCTTTCAATTAATTTTTGTAGGTCCTCTTCTGAAACATCTTCATCATCGTCTATGGACATTAAAGAAAAAAATAATTTTATTCTTTCAAAAAACCCCATCTTTCTCCATATTCGCATAAAGGTTGTTTGGATACTTCTATCGGCTAAGACTAAATTTATGCCAAATTCTTCTGATGCCTTCATGCCCTCAATCATTTCTTGACCAGGCTTTGTCTTTAGCTTCTTGGCAATATTTTTTTGGTAAGATGAAAGAATTAAATTTGCAATTAAAAGTGTAACTTTTTTTTGTTTAATTATGTCAATAATATTTGTATTTTTCCAAGCATCAGGATTTTTTAAATTCTTGTACCTTTGTTCATCAAGTTCAATGCAAATTGAATCAGGTTTTTCTTCTTCAATAGTTTCTCTAACTAATTTTGCACTTTCTTGTGAAACATGAGCAGTGGGAATTAAAATTATTTCCTTGCCATGATAATCTATTCTAATTAATTTGTCCTTCATTTTTCTCCTAAAATAGAAGAGTTACTCTCTCTCTTCTGACAATGTATAAGTATCTCCGCTTACTCTATTGTAGTAAGTTACAGTAAGTTTATTATTTTCATTTTTTTCACTCATAAGGCTATCATCTAAAACATTTAATTTGTTTACGCCATTTTCTGACACAATTTTAAAATTTTCTAAATAATTTACAGATGAGTTTAAAATATCAATACAAAGGGCATTTAAGATCCTAAAATTATTATCTTCGTCTCTTTTCTTAGCTGTTTCACTTTTCAATATGTTATCTTTATTTTGACCCAATATTTTAATATTTTCCTTGTCGCCATAAATATTTTCGTAAACCGAAAAGAATTCTTCTTCTTCCTTTAAAATAGTTTCTTTTTCTTCCTTTAGCTTTGAAATTTTGGAAGTGTCATTTAATAAAATAGACTTTAGCATGTAATTATCTCCATTAATTAAATAATCTATGATTCCAAGATTTTCATAGGCCTTTAGGTTGTGCTTACTTATATTTCTATTTAAGTCAAAATTATAGTAGGAATTTACGAGAAACTCAATCATGAGAAGATTTGATCTAACATCTTCTTCTGTTAAATTTTCTTCAATAAAACTTCCCTTTAATGGCTTATACTCGTTGATCTTTCCATTTTCTATATTGTATAATTCATTAAAATTATTTTTGCGAAAAGAAATTAGTGAGTCACTAATTTCCATATTCATGCTATCTATTTCGGAAGTCTTGTCTTTAATAATGTCAAATTTATTTATTTCGTTGTTTATTACATCTAATTTTGACTTTTTACTGTTGTTTTCTTGGCTCAAAGTTTTAAATTTATCTTCAGCCTTCTTCTTACTCTCTAAAAGAGCTGAGTTTTCTCTTGATAAGTTAAAGTAAGAAGATCCCACAGTTTTTAAATTAGAAAGTCCAAGAAAAGAAAAAACAAAAGCAAGGGCAATAAAAATAATTGGTATTGTAATTTTTTTATTTTTAATCATTTTTATCACTCTTTTCTAAAGCTTTTAAAATACCAAGATTTTTGTAATAGGATGAAATTTTTTCTTCCATAAACTTATTCAAGTAAATTAAATTTTCAGACTTTAAATTTCCGGTTTTGTAGCCCTTTCTCTCAATTTCCTTATAAATAAACAAAAGATTATTTACATCTGCATAAATTTCTGAAAGAGAGGATTTTTCATCATTTATATAAGAATAAATATTTGAGCTGTAAATTGAAGCATAAAAAACCAAGGCATCCAGTTCCTTTGAATTTTTATTTAATTTTAAAATACTCTTGGCAAATCCATTTGATTCTTCAACATAAGCTTTAATATTAAGCTCCCTGTATATATTTTTGTGTTTGTCTAAATTTTCCTCGCTATAAAGATCTAGAAAATCATTAACTGATTTGTCATAGCCATCTTTTTCATAAATATCAGACTCAAAATAAGCTCCATAGGCCTTTAATCTTTCCTTAATCTCAGCTACTATGGCTTTGTTTTGATTTGCATAATCCTCTTTCAATCTTTTTATTTCATCAGATTTACTTGACTCAAATTGATATCCATATTTTTCATAAAATTCTTGTGATTTTATATTAAATTCAATTTCTAGAGAATCAATATCTTCTGTGATAGCCCTTGTTTTATCTTCAATTAAATTTATTTCTTCTCTAATATTTTTATTCTCAGAAATAATTTCTGATGAGTACTTTTTATTTGCAAGTGAGTAGATGAAAAAAATCAAAGACAAAATAAATAGGATAATTGAAAAAATATATAAGGCTTTATACCAGTTTTTACTAAACATTTCTCACCTACATTTTTTCGAGAAAAATAGCCCCTTTATTTGTTTTGTTAAATTTGTGATCTATTTCTTTTAATATTAAATGGGAAATAAGCAAGGAAAATACCCCAATAATTAGTGATATTAAATCAATATTTCCCATGGAAGTCTTGCTCATAATAATATAGGAAATTGTAATTGTAGACATAAATAAAATTAAAGGAAGACCATATACTAAAAATTTATAAGAAAGTACAGACTTGTTCCTTGTCTTAATTTTTACAAGGTCGCCAACATTGGCTGACACAGTATTTTGAAATTCGAAAAGTTCTCTCTCTGATTCAGCACATTTTGCACTACAAGATTCACAACTTTCTCCGCAAGCACTTTCTCTTGTAAATTCTACAAAGATTTTATTTTTATCCTTTGATCTAACAATTCCAATGCTTTCCATAATATCACCTTAATCTCCTTTTTTTTATTTTTCTTCTTCTTTTTCTTTTTCTATAACTTTTACATGAACTTCTTCTAATTGTTTTTCTGAAAGTCTTGTTGGCGCACCAGTTAATAGACAAGTTGCTGCTTGAGTTTTTGGAAAAGCTATTACATCTCTAATGCTCTTGGCATTAGTAAATAGCATTACAAGTCTATCTAATCCATAAGCAAGTCCTCCATGTGGTGGTGCTCCGTATTTAAAGGCTTCTAATAGGAATCCAAATTTTTCCTTAGCTTCTTCTTCAGAAAGTCCCAAAGCTTCAAACATTTTTTCTTGAATTTCTGGGTCATTAATTCTAATACTTCCTCCGCCCATTTCATCGCCGTTAATTACAATGTCATAGGCTTTTGCTCTTGCATTTTCTTTGTCACTAGTAAGTTTATCTACATCTTCATCTAATGGACTTGTGAAAGGATGGTGCATAGCCACATATCTTCCCTCTTCTTCGTCGTATTCAAATAGAGGGAATTCAGTGATCCATGTAAGTTTATAATCATTTTCGTCAATTAAATCCATGTCTCTTGCTATCTTGTTACGAAGATTTCCAAGACCACTGTAAACAACTGAGTTTTTATCAGCTAAAATCAAAATTAAATCGCCTTTTTTTGCATCAAAAGCCTTAATAATTTCATCCATTTTTTCTTCAGACAAGAATTTTGCAATTGGAGAATCAATTTCTTCATCGACTCTTATCCAAGATAGACCAATTGCCTTAAAATCTTTTACAAAGGATTCTAATTTTTTAACTTGCTTCTTTGAGTAAAATTCGCTTCCGCCCTCAACTTTAATTCCTCTGACACTTTTGCCCTTTTCTGTATTTCCTTCAAATACTTTAAAGCCGCATTCCTTTACAAGATGAGATATGTCGTGGAGTTCCATGCCAAATCTTAAATCTGGCTTGTCAACTCCAAATCTATCCATTGCTTCAGCATATTTCATTCTCTTTATAGGAAGCTCAATTTCTTTATTTAAAATTTCTTTAAATAGTCTTTGCAAGAATCTTTCATTTATTTCCATCACATCTTCTTCAGTTACAAAGCTAAGTTCCATGTCAATTTGCGTAAATTCAGGTTGTCTATTTGCCCTTAAGTCTTCATCTCTAAAGCATTTTGTAATTTGGATGTACCTGTCAAGTCCTGCAACCATTAAAAGTTGTTTCATAAGTTGTGGTGATTGAGGAAGGGCGTAAAATTCGCCAGGATTAACTCTACTAGGCACTAAATAATCCCTTGCTCCTTCAGGAGTTGGCTTAGTTAACATTGGAGTTTCAACTTCAATAAATCCATTTTCATAGAAGAAGTCACGAGTGATTTTGTAAATCTTTGAACGAATCATGAGATTTTTTTGCATACTTGGCTTTCTTAAATCTAAAGTTCTGTATTTTAATCTCATGTTTTCAGAAACATTGTCGTTGTCCTTTACATAAATTGGTGGAACTTCAGATTCACTTAAAATTTTAAGTTCGCTGGCAAGAACTTCAACTCGTCCAGTTTCAAGTTCTTCATTTATTGATGATCTCATGCGAACTTTACCTCTTACAGCTATAACAAATTCTCCACGAAGATGTGATGCCTTTTCTAAAAGCTCATCAGATGATGTGTCATCAAATACAATTTGTGCAATTCCACTTCTATCTCTAAGGTCAACGAAAATTATTGAGCCAAGGGATCTTTGTTTAGCAACCCAGCCCATTAAGGTAACTTCTTTTGAAATCATTTCTTCTGAAATCTCATTACAATAATTACTTCTCTTGAGATTTCCCATTTTTTCAGCCATATTTCCTCCTAAAAATTAAACTCCAAGCCTCAAATGGTTTGGAGCTTAGTCGTTAAAATATAAATAAACGATTAGCGATTTATTTTATTATTTATTTCCATAAAAATCTATTTTAATTATAAAACAAGGTCTCGTAAAATTCAACTTTAACAGATTCTACTGTCTATTCTGTGAGAAAATCCTTGGATATCTTTAACCTTATTTTCTCTTAAAAGTTTTTCCTTCACAAATTTTGCGCCCTTATCCATGCCCTGGCAGCCTGCAAGCAACAGTACATCTTCACTATTTAAAAGATCAATGGAATTATTTACAGCGTCTTCTAAGGTATCATAAATTTTACAGTCAATATTATTTTCCTTTAAAATATTCTTAAAAACCATTAATTCTTCCTCTGTTACTCTATCTTTTTCGCCAACTATGTCTTTTGATAGAGTAGCAGCTAAAGTCCTTGGTTTTAAAATTTTTATCCACTTAACAAGTCTTTCAGTGATCTCTCTATTTACTTCCACTCCTCTGTGTCCTCTTATGGCATATAAAATATTTAAGTCTTTATATACCATCATTTTAAGAGTTTCCATTGTTGCATCGATATTTTTTTCATTGGCAAAGTGGTCGTCTAAAATTTTAAAATCTTCATCAAAGATAAGTTCAAATCGTCTCTCTACACCCTTAAAATTTTTTAGTGCATCAGTTATTATTTCTTTTTCTATATTAAGACATAGTGCAACAATTATTGCAACTACAGAATTCATAACCGAAGAATAACCCACAGAGCCAAGCTCAACTTTGAAGTTAGACTTTTTTATTGTAAAATCTTTTAGTTTTATATCTTTATTTATATTAAATATAAATTTACCCTTGCCCGTAGATAAATCTAAATCAGAAATCCCAAAATCTGCTTTGTCATTCTCCAGTGAAAAAGACAAAACTTTAGCCTGAGTTTTTTCTTTTAGAGAATAAATCATTTCATCATCGGCATTTAAAATTGCAAGGGCATCTTTTTTAGCGTGTCTAATAAGTCTTGATTTGTAGAGAAAATATTTTTCAAAACTTCCATGTTGATCAATGTGTTCCCTGCCAAGATTGTTAAAAGTAACTATGTCAAAATCAATATTTTTGTCTCTAAAAAGTTCTTGGGCTGAAGAAGAGACTTCCATGGTAACATCAGTAATATTATTATCTGCCATATCTCTTAAGTATGACTGAAGAGTGAGAGACTCTGGTGTAGTTAGTATTGATGGAATTTTTACATCCTTATACCTAGTTAAGACAGTGCCTATCATGCCAGTTTCCCTTTTATCTTCCTTTAAAATTGAATCTACCATAAAGGCAGTAGTTGTCTTTCCATTTGTAGCTGTAATACCAATTACATTCATTTCCCTTGATGGGTTTTTATAAAAATTTGCAGCCATATCTGCAAGAGCAATTCTAGAATTAGGAACTTTTATTTGTTTTATTTTCACATCAACAAAATCTTCCACAACAGCAATTTCTGCTCCAAGTTCACTGGCTTTTTTTATAAACTTATGTCCATCAGTTACATAACCTTTTATTGCAACAAAAATAGCGCCTTCTACTACATCGTCGGTGTGGAAGGCGATTCTATTAATTTCTTTATTTTCATCAATTTTAAAATTTGTTTGGATAATATTTATATTTTTTAAAATTTCTCTTAATTTCAAAATTATCTCCTCTTTATAAAATCTTCGAGATTTTTAGAATTTAAATTTCTCTTAAATTTTCCCTGTGAATCTAAAATTTTTGTGCTTGCTCCAAGGCCAAAACCAATAATGTTTTCCAGCTCTTCCATCATTACAATATTATAAATTGATGAACAGCCTTTTTTTGCATAGCCAATATTTTCTGAACTTATTACAGATTTTTTCTGCCTGTAAAGGTAATAGGGCTCATAGTTTGAATCAAGCATTAGTTTCTTCGATTCTTCAATGAGATCACTATAATCTTCTTCGTTAAAATAAGAATTTTCGAAAAGTTTTGAGCCATTTTTTAGTGCCAAGCTGTGGAGGGTAATATTTTCTGGCGAAAAATCAATTGCTTTTTTTATTGATTTTAAAATGCTTTCCTTACTTTCGCCAGGAAGGCCCATTATTAAGTCCATGTTGATAACATCAAAGCCAATTTCTCTTGCCTTATGAAACCAATAACTAAAATTTTCATTTGATACCCTATTTAATTTGCTAATAACATCTTCGTTAAAGCTTTGTGGATTTAAACTAATTCGATTAACACCTTTTCTTTTTAGCATTTCTAAAACTTCTACACTAAGACTGTCTATTCTTCCGCATTCAACAGTAAATTCCCTTGAACTGCCAAATTTTTCTAAGACAGCATCAATAATTTTCTCTAAATTTTCTTTTCCTATTTCTGTTGGCGTCCCCCCGCCAATATAAATTGAATTTGGCTTTTTAGAAAAATTCAACTTATAAGATTTTATATCATCAAGTAAATTTTTAGTATAAGCATCCATCTTTATTTTATTCCCAATAGTTGTATCAAAGGAACAATAAAGGCATCTACTTGGACAGAAAGGAATATGCACATAGACATTGTAATTATTTAAATTAGAATTTTCACGAAGTTTTTCCTGATTTTTATAAATTCTATATAAAAAATCTGCGTCACTTTTATTTATCCTGTATTTATCAAATAATATTTTTCTTGATTCTTCATAGGAATTTCTTTCAAAAACTTTTGAGACTAGTTTTAAGGGCCTAACTCCTGTTAAAATTCCGAAGCTAGAATCAAAATACTTATAGCTTGAAAATAAATCAAATAAGTATCTTTTTAAAACAAAGTGAGCTTTGTCATTTTTTATATCAAGCTTTACACTTTTATTTATTTTATTTCCAACAATTTCAAGAAAAATAAATTCATCAAGAACTTTTATCTTTAAATGCAAATCTATATCTTTATAATTCTTAGGAAGTTTCATCCTAAAAAATTCAAATATAGATTTTTTTAGAGCCTCATTTTCACAGTCAATTACAATCATAATCTTCTTAAATAAGGGTTTGACATCTTTTCATAACTCATTTGTGATTCTGGACCATGACCTGATAAAACATAAATATCATCATCAAGTTCCTTTAATCTCTTAAGTGACTCAATCATAAGTGAATGGTCTGATTCAGGAAAATCTGTCCTTCCAATAGACCCATTAAATAAAGTGTCTCCTGCAAACAAATAATCTTTAAAAAGGTAACAAACTGAACCAATAGTATGTCCTGGACTTGCAATAACCTTTATAAAATCATCAGAAAAAGGAATTTCGTCTCCATCCTTTACAAAGACATCTACCTTGGCAGCTTCAATTTGAAGGCCAAAGGCTGATTCTCTAACTTCTCTTGGATTTTCCAAAAACTCTCTGTCATTTTTATGAAGATATACTGGAGCCTTAAATTTTTCTTTCAAAGCAGCAACTGCACCAACATGATCAAAGTGACCATGAGTTAAGAGAATATAATTTATCTTTAAATTATTTCTTTCAATTGCCTCAATTATGTTTTCGCTTGATCCACCTGGATCCACCACAAAAGCATCTTTGTTTTCGTCAAAGAGAATAAAACAATTTTCTTGTAATTCTCCGACTACTAATTTCATAATTTTATATTGCATAATTCACCTAAAATTCCTTACTTGAATCCAATAAAATTGTAACAGGACCGTCGTTAATAAGTTCTACATCCATGTCTTCACCATATTCACCGTGAGAAACTTTTACATCGAGTTTTTCAAGTTCTTCAATAAACTTTTCATATAAAAGAATTCCTTGGTCAAATTTAGCAGAACGAATATAGGAAGGTCTGTTGCCCTTTCTAGCATCTCCATAAAGAGTAAATTGACTGACAACAAGGACTTCTAATCCGTAGTCAAGAAGTGACTTATTCATGACTCCATCTTCGTCGTCAAAAATTCTAAGCTTTGTAACTTTTTTTAGGATGTAGTCTAAATCACTTTCATCATCATTTACTTCAACACCAAGGAGCACCATTAATCCCTTATCTATCTTTGAAACAATTTTCCCATCAACAGATACGCTAGATCTCTTTACTCTTTGAACAACTGCTCGCATTCTATCACGCCTTTACTCTATATACCTCGAGAACATTATTGATTCTCTTTAATTTTTCCATTAATCTTTCAAGTTCTTCACTATCAGTAATTTCAACTGTAATATCAATTACCGCATCTCCATTTTTTATTGCCTTGGCATTTAAATAAGAAATACTTAACTTAGAATCATTTACTCTGTTTGCAATGTCGCTAATAACATTTGGCTTATCAAAGGCCCTGATTTCAATAGAAGCACTGTAACTTGTTTCATAGCTGCTTTGCCATTTAACTTCAACAAGCCTTGAAGGATCAACATTGTCTTGCATATTTTTGCAATCTTTTCTGTGAACAGAAATACCTCTGCCAATTGTAATGTATCCTATTATGTCGTCCCCTGGCACTGGAGTACAGCATTTAGCAATTCTTACATTTACTCCATCTACTCCCTTTACTTCAATGCCTTGATTATTGTATCTCTTTCTTGATTGAACAATTTCTTCAACATCTTTTTCGTCTTTTTTATAATGTTTATTATAAATATCAGATAATTTTGCTGTAACCTGTGTTGTTGTAATTGTTCCAAAGCCAACAGCAGCATACATTTCATCTAGTGTCTGCATATTTAGCTTATTCTTAACTTCCTCTAACCAATCATCGCGCAAAATTTTAGGAACTTGATATCCAAGTTTTTTTACTTCTTTTTCAATTGCATCTTTTCCTCTTTCAATATTTTTTTCTTTGTCCTTGACCTTAAAATATTGAGAGATCTTCTTGCGAGCTTGAGGGCTTTTTACGATTTTAAGCCAATCAAGAGATGGACTAGTATTTGGATTTGTTATTACATCAACTATATTTCCACTTTGAAGAGTGTAGTTTAGAGGAACAATTCTTCCATTTACCTTTGCCCCTACACAAGTATTTCCTACTTGAGAGTGAATTCTATAGGCGAAGTCAATTGGAGTTGATCCTTCTGGTAAGTTTATAACATCTCCCCTTGGTGTAAAAACAAAAACTTCGTCGGCAAAGAAGTCAATCTTTAAGGTATCCATAAAGTCGCCAGGATCATTTAAGTCCTTTTGCCATTCTAAAAGTTGTCTTAACCAAGTTAAGTTTTCATCAAAGGCAGTTTCCTTTGTAACGCCAGCCTTATATTTCCAATGAGCGGCAATACCATATTCAGCAGTTTGATGCATTTCATAAGTCCTAATTTGAACTTCAAAAGTCTCTCCATTGTTGTCAATTACTGTTGTGTGAAGAGATTGGTATTTATTAGGCTTAGGCATGGCAATATAATCTTTAAATCTACCTGGAATTGGTTTAAAAAGTGTGTGAACAACTCCAAGAGCACCATAACAATCTTTAACAGAATGAGTTAAAATTCTTACAGCGGATAAATCATAAATTTCATCAAAGACCTTTCCCTTTTTCTTCATTTTTTTATAAATAGAATAAAAATTCTTTGGTCTTCCCTTTATTTCACATTCAATGCCAACTTTTTTTAAGTTTTCTTCAAGCTCAGCTATAATGTGATTAATTAGGTCTTCTCTTTCATTTCTTCTCTTATTTACCATTTCCACGAGTTCATAATAGCCCTCTTCATCAAGATATCTAAGAGATAAGTCTTCAAGCTCCCACTTAACCCTACTCATACCAAGTCTATCGGCAATTGGGGCGTATATTTCAACAGTTTCTGTTGCCTTTTCAATTTTTTTAGCATCAGTCATGTACTCAAGTGTTCTCATGTTGTGAAGTCTATCGGCAAGTTTAACTATTATTACTCTTATGTCCTTTGCCATAGCTAGAACCATTTTTCTAATATTTTCAGCTTGCTTTTCTTCTTTATTTTTATAATTTAATTTTTTTAACTTAGTAACTCCATCAACTAAGTCGACAATTTCTTGACCAAATAAATTTTTTATATCTTCTAGAGTGACATCAGTATCTTCTACTACATCGTGAAGTAATCCAGCGACAATAGTGGCAGTATCCATATTCATTTCAGCAAGGATTAAACTTACATTTAAGGGGTGGATTATATAATCTTCTCCAGAATTCCTCTTTTGTCCCTTGTGATGCTCTTCAGCAAATTTATAGGCACGATTTATCATGTCAAAATCGGCATTTTCGTTATATGATTTTACTTTTTCAATTAATTCATCTATTAACATTCTTTTCACCTGAAATTCTATAGGATTTTATCTTTAATTGGATGGATATATTTCCGTTAAATTTATTAAGTTCCAAATTAAAAATTATATCTATAAAAATATTTGATGGTCTACCTTGAAGTAGCGCCATTACTTCTTCCCTTCCATAAGATTTTGCAAGATTATTTAAAAATATTTCAGAATCTTCATATAAAGTTGCTGTGTAACTTACCTTATCTTGAGATAGATTCATTTTTAAAAAGTTTTTATTTTTTCCCAAGATATTTAATGTATTTATTTTTAAATTTTTAGCACCAAATTTTGGAGCAGAATTTCCATTGCCAAAGGGCGCAAGATTTTCAAGTTCCTTAACTAAATTCATGCTAATATACTTTAGTTCTAAGTTTCCATCTATATAAATTTTTCTAATTAAATCTTCTTCTGTCAAATTTTCTTTTTCATTCACATCTTTAATGAAATCATCTAAATTTTCAAAGGAAAGTGAAAGTCCACAAGCCATTTTATGTCCGCCAAAGGCATCTAAATAATTTTTTGACTTGGAAAATTCCTTGAACATATTGTATTCTTCAATACTTCTTCCTGAACCCTTGATTAAGTCCTTTGAATCGCTTAGTACAACAGTGGGTCTATAATACTTTTCTTTTATTTTGCCTGCAACTATGCCAAGAATTGATTCATTAAGTCCTTCCTTATAAATTATCAAAATCTTTTGCTTTTCTAAAAGTTTTTCACGATTAATTTTCTCGTCTATGATATTAAAGGCATCTTGTGTCAGCTTTTGCCTTTCGTAATTAAGCTCTCTTAGCTCTTTAGCTTTATCAAGTGCTAGGCTATAATCTTTTTCTAAGAGCAATTCTAGAGCATACTTTGCTGATTCCAACCTTCCACTGGAGTTTATTGTAGGTCCGATAATAAATCCAAGATGATATACATCTATTTCACTTTTCTTTATGTCTGATGCTTCAATAAGGGCGTTAAGTCCAAGGTGTTTAGTCTCTCTTAAATATTTTAATCCTTGAGAAACTATAATCCTATTTTCATTTTTAAGTGGCATTACATCGCAGACAGTGGCAATAGCTGCAAAGGACAAAAAGTTTTCGTAAAACTCATCTTTATCTACGCCCTTAATTAAATATAAATATTCAATCAACTTGAAAGCAACTACTGCTCCACAAATCTCTTCGAAAGGATAAGAGCAAGACCTTTGTTTTGGATCAATAACAGCATTGGCATGAGGTATTAATTCTATTTCTTTGTCATCTTCTATTATCTTAGGCACCTCGTGGTGGTCTGTTATAATAATATCTATTCCCTTAGATTTTGCATAAAGGACAGCATCTCTTGCAGCAATTCCATTGTCGCAAGTAATAATTAGATTTACACCAGCATCAAATGCCCTATCAATTAAATTATTATTTATACCGTAGCCATCTTCCACCCTATGAGGAATGTCATAGGATACATTGGCGCCAATTCTTAGAAGACCTGAATACAAAATATAAGTAGAAGTCACGCCGTCCACATCATAGTCTCCAATAATTCTAATATTATTTTTTTTAGCAAGATGACTTAAAATTAAATTCGAAGCCTTTACCATGTCCTTCAAAAGTATTGGTGAATTTAAATTTGAAAGCTCAGGTTTCAAAAAACTTTTTATTTCCTCTTCGCTATTAACTTCTCTATTAAGTAAAATTTTATATATAACATTATTAATGCCCAGTTTTTTGTATTCAATTCCTGGGTCACTCTTATTTTTTATAAACCATCTTTCCATTTAATCACCACTTCATATAAAGAATATTATATCAAAAATTGCCATTAAGGTAAAACTATTATGTATTTATAAAATATACAAAAAAGAACCCCGAAGGGTTCATAAATTTTTAAAATTATTCTTCATTTGCTAGAACTGAAATTGCACATTCAATTCTTTTCTTTTCCATGGCACAGCCAACCTTGTAAGGTTTACTGATGTCCTTGTTGCTGTAATAAGCATTGGCATGGCATCCGCCTGAGCAATAATATCTTGCCCAGCAAGTTGGACAGTCTTCATTAGTGTAAACATTGGAATTTTTAAATTTGTCTCTAAGAGTAGTGTTTAAAATTCCGTCATCAACATTTCCAAGTAAAAATTCTTCTTCGCCAACAAATTGGTGGCAAGGATAAATTTCTCCTTGAGGTGTTATTGCTACATATTCAGATCCTGCACCACAGCCCACAGTTCTCTTTACTATGCAAGGTCCTTGTGACAAGTCAATTATAAAGTGGAAGAAAGAAAAGTCCTTGTCCTTTTTTCTTATTTTGATGTAGTCCTTGCTCATCTTTTCATATTCACTTAAAATTTTATCTAAATGTTCTTCTCTAATGGCATAAGGCTCTCTTTCATCAGTTACAACTGGCTCAATAGATGTCTTTTTAAAACCATGAGAATAAAAATCCTTTAAGTCTTCAGAGAAATCTAAATTTTCATTTGTAAAAGTTCCACGAATAAAGTAGTCCTTGTCGCCTCTCTTGTCAATAAGCTCCTTAAATTTTGGAACTATTACATCATAGGAGCCCTTGCCATTTATTGTTGGACGCATTTCGTCGTTAATTTCTTTTCTTCCGTCAATAGAAAGAACAACATTGTCCATGTTTTCGTTGATAAAGTCTTCAATTTCTTTATTTAAAAGCATTCCATTAGTTGTAATTGTAAATCTAAAGTGCTTATCATATTTCTTTTCTTCTTCTCTTCCATAAGCAACAAGTTTCTTTACAAGATCAAAATTCATTAGAGGCTCGCCACCAAAAAAGTCAACTTCAAGATTTTTTCTATTGCCAGAATTTTTTAAAATAAAGTCTAAGGCCTTCTTTCCAGTTTCAAAGGACATTAAACTTCTGTCGCCCTTGAAGTCTCCTTGAGAAGCAAAACAATACTTACATCTCAAATTACAATCATGAGCAACATGAAGGCAAAGAGCTTTAACAACATTTTCTGGATTATACTTTGGAAGTTTAAAATGTTCATCTTCAGAAAATAATAAACCTTCCTTAGTTAAATAATCTATTTCTTCATAGGCTTCAATAGCATCTTCTTTATTATAAAGTTTTGAAAATTTATCTATAATTTCATCCATTGACAATTTTTCATAATCATCAATCATTTCATAAACAATTTTTTCAACAACATGAACTGATCCACTTGCTATATCAAGGACAATGTATCTGTTGTTTAAATAAAATTTGTGAATTCTTTCTACCATCTTTACTCCTTTACATCCCTTAACAAAAATAAAAGCAAGGTTTCCCTTGCCTTAGTTTTCAGAATTTTCGCATTTTTGATTTCCAACTGTGCAGCTAGTCTTGCAAGCTGATTGACAAGATGTTTGGCATTCACCACATCCGCCTTTTTCATAAGTTTTCTTTAGGTTTTTCTTTGTAAGTGTCTTTATATGTTTCATAATATCTCCTATTCTTCTTCTGAGTCTTTAAGTTCAGTGTTCTTTTTATAAGTACCGTTAATTCCCCACTTCATTATTTCAATTTTTGTATTGTCTGATGAAGTTTCGATAACTAAGTAGTCTTCCTTCACAAGAATAATTTTACCAATTATTCCACCGATTGTTATTATTTTATCGCCCACTTTTAAGTTTTCGCGCATTTCGTTTACTTCATTTGCTTTTTTCTTTTGTGGTCTTATTATAAAAAAATAAAAAACAACAAACATCAATATTAAAGGAATAAAGTTTAACATTGTGTTTTGATCCATTATTAACTCCTTTCTTGTTTATTATTAATAATTATATTATACATTTAATCCCATGACTTAACAAGAAATTATTTATAACCATATTTTTTGTAGAAATCATTTTTATATTCTAAGAAATAATCTCCCTTGATAGACTCTCTTATGTTTTTCATCATATCCAATAAGAAATATAAATTGTGTATCGTAGCAAGTCTCATTCCAAGTATTTCATCAACATTGAATAAATGTCTTATATAAGCCTTGGAGAAATTCCTACAAGTATAACATTGGCAATCTTCGTCAAGAGATGAAAATTCTTCTTTATAGAGAGCATTTTTAATGGCAATTCTTCCCTTATGAGTTAAGACAGTTCCATTTCTTGCTATCCTAGTTGGAAGAACACAGTCTGCCATATCCACGCCTCTTTCTACAGCTTCAAATAAATAATCTGGGCTGCCAACTCCCATTAAGTATCTTGGTTTATTTTCTGGCATAAAGTCAGTAGTGTGATCCAAAATATCATTCATTAAATCAATTGGCTCTCCAACTGACAGACCTCCAATAGAATAACCCTTGAAGTCCATATCAACCATTTCTTTAGCTGAAATTTCTCTTAAATCTTTATACATTCCACCTTGAATTATTCCAAAAAGTGTTTGCTTGTCAATATTTTTGTGATGTTCTTTACATCTTTCTGCCCACCTTAAAGTTCTTCTCATGGAATTATCAATATATTCATGACTTGCAGGATAGGGTGCACATTCGTCAAAGGCCATCATAATATCAGAACCCAAAACATTTTGAATATCAATAGATTTTTCTGGTGAAATAAACATTTTACTGCCATCTATGTGACTTCTAAAGTGAACTCCTTCTTCAGTTATTTTTCTATTATCTGATAGAGAAAAAACTTGAAAGCCGCCTGAATCAGTAAGAATCGGCTTGTCCCAATTCATGAATTTGTGAAGTCCGCCAGCTTTTTCTATGATATCAGTTCCCGGTCTTAAAAATAAATGATAAGTATTTGAAAGAATAATTTGTGAGCCTATTTTTTTTAGCTCATCAGGAGTCATAGTCTTTACTGTTGCCCTTGTGCCAACTGGCATAAATATAGGTGTCTCTATTTCTCCATGATTAGTTGTAATTTTGCCAAGTCTAGCCTTTGAATCCTTAGCAGTTTTTAATAGTTCAAATTTAAACATAAAACCTACCTTATAAACATTGCATCGCCAAAGCTGAAAAATCTATATCTTTCTTTTACAGCTTCCTTGTATGCCTTTAAAATAATTTCTCTTGTTGAAAGTGAGGACACTAGCATTAAAAGTGTTGACTCTGGCAAGTGAAAATTAGTTACAAGAGCATCTATGCACTTAAACTTATAGGGTGGATAAATAAAAATATTTGTAAATCCACTTTTTTCACAAACTCTTCCACTTTCATCAGCAATTGATTCAACAGTTCTTACACTTGTTGTTCCAACAGCAATTACTCTACTTCCTCTATCCTTTGCAGCATTAATTTTATCTGCAACTTCTTTTGTCATGATGTAAAATTCGGAGTGCATTTCATGTTCATCAATATTTTCAACTTTAACTGGTCTAAAAGTTCCAATGCCAACATGAAGTGTGATGTAGCAAATTTCAACGCCCTTGTCCTTTACTTTTTGAAGAAGTTCTTGTGTAAAGTGAAGACCTGCTGTTGGTGCAGCAGCTGAACCTTCTTCCCTTGCATATACAGTTTGGTATCTGTTTTTATCTTCTAACTTTTCTGTAATATAAGGTGGTAGTGGCATTTCTCCAAGTTCATCTAATATTTCTTCAAAAATTCCTTCATATTCAAATTTTAAAAATCTTGAGCCGTCTTTTGAAATATCAACTACTTCAGCAGATAATTTGTCACTAAAAATTATTTTAGTGCCTATTTGTGCTTTTCTTCCTGGTTTAGATAAACATTCCCAGGTGTCACCCTTGTGATTTAAAAGAAGAAATTCAATTTTTTCTTTCTTTCCTTCTCTATGTCCAAAAATTCGTGCAGGCATTACCTTGGTGTCATTTAATACAAGCACATCCCCTTCTTTCAGATAATCTATGATGTCATAAAAATGTTTGTGCTCCATTTCCCCAGTCTTTTTGTCCAATACAAGGAGTCTGGAATGATCTCTTTTTTCTGTTGGGTGTTGTGCTATTAATTCCTTTGGTAAGTCGTAATAAAAATCCTTTGTTTTCATTTTTGCCTTTCTGTTATTTTATTTTTTCGATATTTGTGCCAGGGAAATAAAATCCAATTATATCTTTATAGTTATTTCCTTTTTTTGCCATTTCAACAGCACCATATTGGCTCATGCCAACGCCATGTCCATAGCCTTTTCCCTTGACAACTATTTTATTGTTATCACACGCTATATCAAATAGTGTTGATTTAATTCTTGTATTGCCAATTTTTTGTCTAAAGTCCTTGGCTTTCATAGTTATATCGCCCTTAGAAGTGCTAAAACTTATGTTATTAACTCTATTTGAAGTATTCATAGAATCTAAATTTACGCCAAAAACATCGCTTAAATTTAATTTTTTCAAGTCACTGTCCTTTAGTGTGTATTCCCAAGGGTGAGTTGAATAAGGATCTTCCTTTGAAATTAAATATGGAACAGCATTTCCACCCCAAGCATCTGATGAGGAAACTGTGTATCCACCTGAAGAAGCACAGAAAATTGTCTCAGCAATTTTTCCATCATACTTAATGACTTCTCCCAAAGTAGTTTCTACAGCCTTATCAGTAGATTTTTCTTCCACATCTTTTCCATAATAAACCTGTGAATTAGTTGTGTCATCTAAGTTATATCCTTTTTTTATATATTTGTTGAAATTATTTATGGCAAAGGACCTAGAACAAAGAGCTTGCGCCTTTAAGGATTCCATTGGAAATTCTGGACTCATTTCCTTAGGCAAAACACCTCTTAAATAATCGTCTAATTGAACATTGTTAATTATGTCTAGTTTTCCATTATTAACTCTAAAGGAAATTGAGCCTCTATAATTTCTCTTAATCTTATCAACATAAATTGGAGAATCAGAGTTAATTAAAAAAGCACCATCTTGTGGAAAATTAGCAAGTTTAAAATTTTTACCTTTTACATTGATATTTTTTCCATCAAACATTACTTCAATTTCCTTATTATTAGTACTATTTATAACTTGATTATCTGAAGTAATAATATTTAAATTGCTCTTAGATTTTAACTTTAAATTTTCCTTTGCATTTACAGATTTTCCAACTTTAATATCAATTCTGTCGTAACTTTCCTTTGCGAAAATGCTAGTTGGCAATAAGATTAAAAATATAGCTAACATTAAAATTTTTTTCATATCAATCACCCTTGTATTCGATTCCAAAATGGTCATAAGCCCTTTTTGTAGCAACTCTTCCTCTAGGCGTTCTCATAATAAAACCTATTTGCATTAAATAAGGTTCATATACATCTTCTACTGTTCCCTTGTCTTCCCCAATAGCAGCAGATATGGTATCAATACCCACAGGTCTACCATAGAATTTTTCAATCATAGTAAGAATTATTCTCCTGTCAATATTATCAAGTCCATATTTGTCAATCTCTAAGAGGTTTAAACCCTTTATAGCCACTTTTGTAGTTATTACACCCTCTTCTTTAACTTCAGCGTAATCCCTGACTCTCTTTAAAAGTCTATTGGCAATTCTAGGAGTTCCACGAGACCTCCTAGCAATTTCCATTGCTCCCTCTTCTTCTATTGGTATATTTAAAATCTTTGCAGATCTCATAATAATTTCTACTAAAGATTTTGTGTCATATAAGTCTAATTTTAACATCACACCAAATCTATCTCTAAGAGGTGATGTAAGCATACCTGCCCTTGTAGTAGCACCTATTAGTGTAAAGGGCGCTAGGTCCAGTCTAATGGATCTAGCAGAAGGTCCCTTTCCTATAATTATATCAAGGGCATGATCTTCCATGGCAGGATAAAGAATTTCCTCTACAGATTTGTTTAGTCTGTGTATTTCATCTATAAATAGGACATCATCATTATTTAAATTTGTAAGTATGCTGGCAAGATCCCCTTGTTTTTCTATTGCCGGACCAGATGTAACTTTTAAGTTTACTCCCATTTCATTGGCAATAATTCCAGCTAAAGTTGTTTTACCAAGACCAGGTGGTCCACTTAAGAGAGTGTGATCAAGTGGTTCAGATCTGTTTTTTGCAGCTTCAATAAAAATTTTTAAATTATCTACAACTTTTTCTTGACCTATATATTCACTTAACCACTTTGGTCTAAGGCTAATTTCCTTTGTATCGCCATCAATAAAGGCTGGCTCTACTAATCTATTTTTATCCATTATATCAACCCATTAATTTCAACGCTTCTCTAATGCGCTCGGATATATCTAGTGAAGCATCAATTTTTTCCAGTGATTTTTTTGCGTCATATACATTATAACCCAATGAGATAAGTGCCTCAACTGCTGGATCATCATTTTCATCAAATAGAGGAGTTTCTTCTGTGGCAAAATCTAAATTTAGGTTTAATTTTTCAACCTTATCTTTTAACTCAAGAATAATTCTCTGTGCAGTTTTTTTGCCAACACCTGGGAGTTTCGTAAGGGACTTTTCATCCTTTGACAATATGTATTTTGCAATATTTGATACATCGTCTCCTTCTAATATTCCCATGGCAAGCTTAGGTCCAATTCCCGTTACACTAGTCAATAGGTCAAAGGCATTTCTAGTTTCGCTGTCTTTAAAACCATATAAAGTTGCAGCATCTTCTCTTAGGACAAGTCTAATATTTATAAAAACTTCTTCATTTTTATAAAAAGTATGAAGCTCTCTTGAAATCATATTTACTATGTAACCAATGCCATTGGCTTCAAGGACTAAATAACCTCTGTCAGTTGAGTGTACTTTTCCCTTTAAAAATTCTATCATTATATCATCCTAAAACTTTCTTTAAACTTAATCGAACTACCATGAGTAATGGCAACAGCTAGTGCGTCAGCTACATCATCAGGCTTTGGAACTTCTTTTAAATTTAAAATCATCTTAACCATTTCTTGAACTTGTATCTTTGTAGCTCTTCCATAACCCACAAGAGCTTGTTTAACTTGAAGTGGTGTGTACTCATATAAACCTGCACCACTTTTTTTAGCAGATAAAACTTCAACGCCACGAGCCTGAGCAACAGTTATGGCAGTTTTGACATTTTTGTTGAAAAATAACTCTTCAAAGGCTATATCTTCTGGCTTATACTTTTCTATTAAATCATTCATTTCCATATAAATGGAATTTAATCTATCTGGAAGTGGAACTTTTGCCATTGTAGTGATTGCACCATAATCCAAAACCTTATAAGAATTGCCCTTGAGTTCCAAAATTCCATAACCGACTATTGCTATTCCCGGGTCAATGCCCATTATTACCAAATTACCACCACTTTAAAAAGGATAGCATAAAACTATCCTTACTTGTATCTCTTTAAAACTCTATCATTAACTCCATCCCAAAAACCGTTTCTAAAAATCCTAAATCCATCTATGTATAGAAACTTAGAAATCTTATTGTTTAGAGTCTCAATTTCCTTTTCAGTCAAATAGGAATCCACTTCCTTAATTTTAACATTATCATCTTCGCTCTTAAAAATAAGTTGCATATCAAGATGATCGTTAATATTATTTATTTTATCGTTAAGTAATCTTTTCTTAACATCTGAAAGTGTACTTTTTATAAAAATCCTAATTTGCCTATCTTTTCTAATATCTTTAAAAATTAATTTCTTAAAAGACAAAACTTCCTCATTTTTAAATTCGTACTGAAAAAGTTTATTTCTGTTGTAAAGTTCATCAATAGTTAAATACTTTAAAGTTATGATTTCTAATAAATTAATATGTTTCTTAGAGTTGAAGCCAAGTCTATAGCCTTCCAAATATAGATAAAGCTCTAATCTATTGATGTCATCATGAATTAGGCTAGAAAGATTGCGTGCAATTAACTCAATTCCTTCCTTTTGCCTATAAATTTTAATTATATCTTTTCTCAAGTTTTCAAGAGTTACATACCTTGGATATATATTTTCAATTGACTCATAAACATTGTATAGATTTAGTAGAATGTTTATGCTATCCAAATCACCCTTAAACAAGAAATTTGCAATTAGGTATTTTTTTATATCTTTAAAGGCAACACTTTTAAAATTTTCTTGATTTAATTTTTGTGCCAAATCCATAAAAAAATCCTCCGGTTTCGTATAAAAATATTATACTATATATTCCGGAGGATTTGTATCCAATTTGTAATTTTTTTAAATTTTATAAAAGTTTTATTTTATTTTCTTTACAATAGTTTAAACTTTTTTCGTCCCATACTCCAACTTGTACTTCCCCAATGTGACTCTTTTCAAGGAAAAACATACAAATTCTTGATTGACCTATGCCTCCACCAATTGTATAAGGAAGTTGTGCATTTAAAACATCTTGATGATATTTTAACTTAAATCTGTCAGTTGTATTTGCAAGTTCACATTGAGTTTTTAAAGATTTCTCATCGACGCGGATACCCATACTAGAAACTTCTAGAGAATTTCCCAAAACTTCATCCCAAAACAGGATATCGCCATTTAAACTCCAATCGTCATAATCCGGGCTTCTGTGGTCATGAGGTTCTCCAGAATTTAAATCTGCACCAATGCCCGTAATGAAAACTGCGCCCTTGTCCTTGCAAATTAATTTTTCTCTTTCCTTTGAAGTCTTTCCTGGATATAAATCTTCAAGCTCTTGTGAAGTAATAAAGAATATTTCATCTGGTAATTTTTTTGAAAGAATGTAAGGATAAGTTTGGTTAATATATTCCTCACATCTCTTAAATACAGAATAAATTTCCTTAACAGTTAAATAAAGATATTCCTTATTTCTGTCACTTTTGTTTATTATTTTTTCCCAGTCCCATTGATCCACATAGGAAGAATGAATTTCATCAAGCTCTTCTTCAGCTCTAATGGCATTCATGTCTGCGTAAATTCCTTCATACATATTGAAGGTATATTCCTTAAGAGCATTTCTCTTCCACTTTGCAAGAGATTGAACAATTTCAACATTGATTCCATATTGTCTCAAATCAAAATCTACTGCTTTTTCACCATTTAAGTTGTCATTAAGCCCAGTTTCGGGTCTAACAAAGAGAGGTGCTGAAACTCTTTGCAAGTTTAAAGTGTTTGCCAAGTCCCTTTGAAAGTAATCCTTTACCGATTTAATTGCAATCTGTGTTTCCCTAAGGTCTAGTTTTGTAGCACTAGAATTATTTCTCATCTTTTTCCTCCATAATTATAAAAATCTTTCACCCCTAAGAGTGAAAGAATTTTGTTTCTTAAATAAATTGTATATCAAATTCCCCATTATATTCAAGTATTGATTCAATAACAAGAATAGAAATATTCGTGGATAAATTTAAAGCAAAATTTAAATCATTGTCAAAGCTGTGATTTGAATCTTTGTATTCCTCTATAACTTTTATCAAGTAAGCTTTTACTTTTTTCTCAAGCTTTATATCGGAATTTTCAAAAAAGTTTATATCTTCACATGAAATCACATCTCTAAAACTTTCTTCTAAAAATTTGTTTTCTCTGGCATATAAAGCTAAATCTTGTTCATACTTAATATGCTTTCTCAAATTTTCAATAAAAGTCATTCTATAAGCGTGTGGATAACATACAAAATCACAGAGATAATGCATAATTATGCCAAGCTTTTTGCTCATGTAATTAATAAATAGCTTGCTTTCGTTGCCTTCAGAATAGGAATATCTGGAAAAATAAATAAGTTTACTTATTTCTCTTGCTATATAATCTCCCGATTCATCAAAATAATGTCTCTTTGTCTTGTAATAGGGCAAAACATCAGGAGCAATTGATCCCCAAAGCATTTTATCTAGATTTAAATTGACATCCTATTTTTCTTTAATTCTATCG